>Ga0070754_10003845_pt1 | contig 10491 bp, 10 predicted proteins | sample VirMetDEL_Sep_01_FD_75181 | JGI IMG/M metagenome (GOLD analysis project Ga0070754, IMG submission 75181) | Aqueous microbial communities from the Delaware River and Bay under freshwater to marine salinity gradient to study organic matter... | ecosystem: Environmental > Aquatic > Marine >... | reverse complement strand
CACCGACAGCGGCCGCCTGGTTCAATGCTTCTTCCAATCCGGCAGGCTCGGGTGCTCGCCGGACAAGCGGGAAATACTCGACGAACCCCTTGAAGGCTTCCTCGGCTACCACGTTCGGCCGGGGATAGGCATTGCCGGGCGGCACGAAATGACCTTGGGCGATATAGATGAACGAATCGGGCTGCAAGCGCCAGGACGCTGACCGCACAGTCTCGCTGTGATCGAGAATGCCCACATCGCGCAGTTGATGGCGCGTGCCCTCGGCCATGTCGCTTACCTTCATGCAACCGCTCAGTACGAGCAACGCCGCGATAAGGCTAAACACTTTCATCTTTTGCTCCTGCCTCTGACGGAAAACCGGCGAATAGCGAAGCATGCAGCAAACAAGCCAGTTCAGTACAAAAGAGAAACTTGCAGCCCATACTGCCTTCTTCTAGCGCAGCGGCGAGGGCAGACTCTTGGACAGTGCGGCGAACCGGCGCCAGCGCTGGCAGACACGGTAGCGTCGTCCAGTCGATGGGCTAATCGCGCTTGCGCTTGTTACCCATACGTACGCCGATATCCATCAGAAACTGGAAGAAGCCTTCCTGGTCCTCCAAGACATTACTCCAGAACGGCGAGTGATATAGCGCTACAGCGCCGTGCACCAACGCCCATGCTGCGCAATAGTGGAAGTACGGTGGCACGTCTTCCAGCTTGCCTTCGGATATGCGTCCCTTGATCAGTTGGGTCAAGTGCTCGAAGTTGGATGCGCGGATACGATGAAGCTCCTCGACCATATCCGGAACCTGATTGCCCTTGACGACTTTTTCTTCCAGCCGGTCAAACAGTCGATAACGCTGGGGATCGCGCATGCGGAATTCAAAGTAAGCGCGCGATAGCGCCTCCTTGTCCTGATCGAGGCTTGGCGAATGCAGAAGCTCGTTCAGATCGCGCTCATAATCGAGCATAAGCCGAAGATAGATCTCGGCCTTGGATTTGAAGTGCTTATAAATGGTGCCTTTGCCGATGCCCACCATGTCGGCGATCATCTCGACGGTGACGCTGTCTTCTCCCTGATCGAGAAAAAGCTGAAGCGCAGTATCGAGAATCTCCTGCTCGCGACGGCGAAATTCGCGGACCTTCCGGGGTTCATTTTGCATATGAGGCTGCGACATGAAAAATCGAGCAGATTATTATGCCTATCTGGTCAGAAAATGCACGGAACATCGCCAATGAGTACGCTGAATGACGAATTTCCTCAAATTGAAGGGCTGCGATACCTGAATCATGCTGCCGTCGCCCCCTGGCCGCGCCGGGCGACAGAAGCAGTGACGGCTTTCGCTCAACAGAACATGACAATCGGCGCACGCGACTACCCAACATGGCTGAATGTCGAGACGAGCCTGCGTGGGCGCTTGGCCAGGCTGCTGAATGCACCGACCACAGCAGACATAGCGCTGGTCAAGAACACCTCCGAGGCACTGTCCTTCGTAGCATTCGGCCTGGATTGGAAAGCCGGTGACCAGATCATCATCAGCGACGAGGAGTTTCCGTCCAACCGGGTGGTCTGGGAGGCTTTGCAACCGCAAGGCGTCGAGGTGATACAGGTCAATCTCAAGGGCGACGACCCCGAGGCCGATCTGCTGGCCGCCTGCGGGCCGAAGGTGCGGCTGATGGCGATCAGCGCAGTGCAATACGCTAGCGGCCTGCGGCTCGACTTGCCGCGTCTTGGCGAGGGCTGCGAACAGCGTGGCGTGCTTTTATGCATCGACGCAATCCAACAGCTGGGAGCGCTGCCGTTCGACGTTCAGCAATACCGGTGTGCCTTTGCCATGGCTGACGGGCACAAATGGCTACTGGGTCCCGAGGGGCTCGGCGTCTTCTACTGCCGCAGCGATCTTCGTGCGCGATTAAAACTGCATGAATACGGCTGGCATATGCTCGAGCATGCCGGCGATTACGACCGAAGCGACTGGGAGCCGGCCCGCAGCGCGCGCCGCTTCGAATGCGGCAGCCCGAACCTGCTTGGGGCCATGGCGCTGGAAGCAAGCTTGTCCCTGCTCGAAGACGTAGGCATGCACAGCGTGGGTCAGGCGCTGAGCGAGCGCATCGACCATCTGCAGCACGAGCTATCAGCTATGCGCGCCGTCGAACTGTTAAGCTCCGCCGACCCGCTTCGGCGAGCCGGAATCATAACCTTCAGGGTCAGCGGCTTGGAAAACCAGACGCTGTTCGATCGTCTCAAGGCGGAGCAGATTGTTTGCGCCCTTCGCGGCGGCGGTGTACGGCTCTCGCCACACTTCTACACCCGCCCGGACGTCATTGAGCAAACCTTGTCGGTGGTTCGTGATCTTGCTGCGATCAGGTGAGCGATCAACGTCACCGCAGCTATTCCAAATCCGTTTTAAAAACGCGGCGAATCGGGCTGCAGAGTCGTCAATCCAGGCCAATACTTCAAGCACTGGCCGCGCAATCCCCCCAATGCTCGGCCAGCTGAGGGAGCGAGGAACGTGACCTCATACTCCTAATGGTCTTGACCCGGCTCCTCGCGAAGCCGGGTTTTTTTTGCATGGATGTGGCGGATCAGCTGTGTTTGGTGCGCCTGCTAACCAAGCGAATCTGGAAGCAGATCCAGATGAACAACACCCAGAACGGCGTGGCAAATATCGAGGTGCGCAGCCCAGGCATCGAAAGCATGATGGCTGCGATCAGGGCCACGAATGCCAGGCAGAGGTAATTGCTAAAGGGAGACCAGAGGGCTTTGAACGAGGGCTCGACGCCCTGCCCTTCCAACGCCTTGCGAAATTTCAGATGGGCGAGGCTGATCATCGTCCAGTTGATCAATAGCGCGGCGACCACGAGCGACATGAGCAATTCCAGGGCCGTCTGCGGCAGCAAATAATTCACCAGCACGCAGAGCATGGTTACCAGCGCCGAAACGGCAATGGCCAGCACCGGAACCCCGCGACGATTCACTGTCATCAACACCCGCGGCGCATCGCCCTGCTCGGCCAGGCCGTAGAGCATCCGGCTGTTGCAGTAGACGCCGCTGTTATAGACCGAAAGCGCCGCCGTCAACACCACGAAGTTGAGGATGTGCGCCGCGGTGTCGCTGCCGATCAGAGAGAATATCTGCACGAAGGGGCTGCCGCTGTAGGGATCGCCTGCCGACCCAAGCGTCTCCAGCAGGCTATCCCAGGGATACAACGCCAGCAGCACGCTCAGCGCACCGATGTAAAAAATCAGGATGCGGTAGACAACCTGGTTGATGGCCTTGGGAATGACCGTCTTCGGATCGGATGCTTCGGCAGCCGTGATCCCGACCAGCTCGAGCCCGCCGAAGGAAAACATGATGATTGCCAGCGCCATGACCATTCCGCTGACGCCGTTGGGGAAGAATCCCCCATGGCTCCAGAGGTTGCTGAAGCTGGCCTGCTCACCGCCCTCACCGCTCAGCAGCAAATACAGACCCAGTGCGATCATGCCAAGGATGGCACCGACCTTGATGATTGCGAACCAGAACTCCGTCTCGCCGAAAGCCTTCACGTTCACTAGATTGATGAGATTGATCAATACGAAAAAGGCCGCTGCGGTGGCCCAGGTCGGCACCTCCGGCCACCAGAATTGCACGTACTTGCCCACCGCCGTCAGCTCGGCCATCCCCACCAGAACGTAGAGAACCCAATAGTTCCAGCCGGAAAGGAAGCCCGCATACGGCGCCCAGTATTTGTGCGCAAAATGGCTGAAAGACCCTGCAACCGGTTCCTCGACAATCATTTCACCGAGCTGGCGCATGATTAAAAACGCGATAAGCCCGCCAATCGCGTAGCCAAGGATCATCGACGGCCCGGCACTGCGAAGCACGCCAGCCGAGCCGAGAAAAAGCCCCGTGCCGATAGCCCCGCCGAGCGCGATCAGCTGAATGTGCCGGTTTTTTAGGCCACGCTGAAGCGGACCGGTATGAAACGTGTCGCTAGACATGGCGCCACCTTGTTTGCCGTGACGATGAATAGGGCTCGCCCTGCCTGATGGGCAATGACGAAGCCGAGCTGGAACGCCATGGCGGGTATTCGGAACGTTGGCGGCACGAGCACCAAAACGGCGCGGATGGTACACGCGACAACGGATAAGGCTGCGTCAAGACTCGCGCTGAAACCTATCGGACGGTGACCCGAGCCAACGGGAACAGCCGCTTGAAGTTGCTGGTGGTCTGCTCAGCCAGCACATCGAAGTCCACACCTCGTAGATCGGCTAGGAACTCGGCAACCTCGCGTACGTATTGCGGCAGGTTCGGCTTGCCGCGGTAGGGAATCGGAGCCAGATAGGGGGAATCGGTTTCCACCAACAGCCGGTCTGCCGGCACTTGCCTGGCCACCTCACGCAGGGCATCGGCATTGCGGAACGTAACAATACCTGAGAGCGAGATATAAAAGCCCAGGTCGAGCGCCGCCTTTGCCATATCCCAATCTTCGGTGAAACAGTGCAGAACACCGGCCTGTGGCAGCGCGGCTTGGCGCAGCAAGGCTAACGTATCGGCACGAGCTGCCCGGGTATGCACGATCACAGGCTTGCCGCTCGCCTTCGCCGCATCCAGGTGAAGACGAAAGGATCGTTGCTGCAATGCAGCGGCTTCCGGTTCGTAGTGATAATCCAGGCCGGTCTCACCGATTGCAACAACTCGAGGGTGTTCCAGCTCGCTCAACAGCCAATCAAGCACAGGCTCTGCGCCTGGATTGAGATCAAGCGGATGCACACCGACCGAGCAATCGACATCGTCGTAGCGCTCTGCCAACGCTTTTACAGCTGCAGTATTGTCGGCACTGACGCCGATACAGAGAAAGTGATTGACGCCACGCTGCCGCGCAGCAGCCAATGCCGCATCAAGAGAGCCTTGGTGCGCGCTGAGATCGAGTCGATCGAGGTGACAGTGAGAATCTACCAGCATTGAACACGCTACTCATCGAGCCATGATTGGGCGTGCATTGTAGGGGAAAGCAGCTGAAGGCTGGAGAGGCTGTAGCGAATCCCGGTCAAGCTTGTTGATACCTAAGCCCACTCGCTGCCTCATCGTCCGGCCTCCAGCGCTTCTGTCGCGTTATTGCTTTACATCGTATGAGTAGGTCGATCGGACTTCATTGCGCCGGCCAGATAGGTTTCGATTTTGTTGCGGGCGGTCGAGTCGCCCTCGTTGAATTGCACACCAACGCCGGCCGCCCGGTTGCCCTGCGCGCCCTTCGGTGTAATCCACACGACTTTGCCGGCAACAGGAATTTTTTCCGGTTCGTCCATCAGGCTCAGCAGCATGAACACTTCATCGCCAAGCTTGTAACTCTTGTTGGTGGGAATGAACAAGCCACCATGCTTGATGAAAGGCATGAAGGCCGCATAGAGCACCGACTTGTCCTTGATGGTCAGGGACAGGATGCCGTTACGCGGACCAAGGTTTGCAGGCAGGCTCATGCGGTATTCCTAACAACAGTTCCGATGGATTCTAGCTTGGCCCGGGCAAGCTTGCCCACTGCACCAGCAGCGCTTCGAGAAGCAAGACACGGTTGAGGTTGGCTTTTCCCAATACTTTCTGCCGATGAACCAGCAACCAATCCTGCAACGCAAGCAACTTGGCCGACGAGGATTTCTGCGCCAGGTACTGAACGACCTTCTGCATATCGGCAGCACCCAGCCCAGCTTCATCGCCGGTCATCCGGAAACGCAAAATCAGATGCGCCCATTCGCAGAACCAGTCGAATAACAGAATCAGAGAGAACGGATTCCAGGCTTCGGCCAACTGACTGGGCGATTGCTGCTGCTTGAGCAGCTTCTTGACCCCTTCGACGATTTGCACGCGCATTTCCAGCACGCCCAGCCCATGCAGCTTGAGCGCTGCCAGGGGTGAATACGCCGCCAGCGTCAGCAGCTCCTCGCGCTGCGCCGTCGACAGGTCGGGAAGCTTGTCACCAAGCCAGTTCAGGCTTTGCTGACGCCCAGGTAAGGGACAGCTCTGCTGCACACAGCGACTCTTGATTGTCGGTAACAACCGGCTGGGCTGATGACTGATCAGCAGTAACACGGTATCGCCCGCTGGCTCTTCGAGGCTTTTGAGCAGAGCGTTGGCGGCGTTCAGATTCATCGCCTCGGCCGGCTCGAGCAGCACCACCTTACGCCCGCCGAGCTGGGCGGTCTGGCTGACGAACCCGACCAGCTGACGCACCTGATCGACACGAATGGCCTTATCGACCTCCTCGGGCTCGAGAACATAATGATCAGGATGGGTATGCGCGGCGAGGAGCTGGCAGCCCTTGCAATGTCCGCATGCGCCATCCAGCGACGGCTGCTTGCACAGCAGCAACGCCATCAGCTGTTCGGCCAGTGCTCGCTTGCCGATACCGGCGGGGCCGTGCAGCAGATAGGCATGGGCGTGCTGCTGCCGGCCTGCCAGCAACTGCCACAAGTCACTCTGCCAAGGAAGAATGCCGTCAGCCAAGGGCACGCTCCAAAACCTCGGGCACCAGCGTTTCCAGATCCCGCTGCACTGCAGACAGGGACTGGCCGGCATCGATTACGCGATAACGCTGCGGCACTTCTCGGGCTCGGTCGAGATATGCGCTACGCACGGCCTCGAAGAAGGCGAGGCCTTCCTGCTCGAACCGATCGAGGCGTCCACGCGCGGCAGCGCGGCTCAAACCTATCTCCACCGGCAGATCAAAGATCAGCGTCAGATCCGGGCGCAAGTCACCTTGCACGAAGCACTCAAGCTGCTCGATCCGTTGAAAGGATAAGCCGCGACCGCCGCCTTGATAGGCATAGGTCGCATCGGTGAACCGATCGCAAAGCACCACAGCGCCGCGCGCCAGGGCTGGTCGAATGACCTGAGCGAGATGCTGTGCACGCGCCGCGAATACCAGCAGCAACTCGGTATCGCTGGCCATCGGCTCGTCCGCGGGCGCCAACAACAGTTCGCGTACCCGTTCAGCAAGCGGTGTTCCGCCGGGCTCACGGGTCAGTACGACATCGAGGCCATGCTCACGAAGACGCTGAGCCAGATATTCCCGGTTGGTGCTCTTGCCTGCGCCTTCGGGCCCTTCCAAAGTAATGAAGAGTCCTGTCACTGGATATTCCAGATTGGCGCCGGCGCTTGCCGGGGGGGTGGGCTGGAACGATAGTCGGTGCGTCGCTGGAGCTGGTATTCGCGTACCGCACGATTGTGCTCGCTCAGTGAGTCACTGAACACGTGGCTACCATCTCCACGAGCGACAAAATAGAGGCTTTTCCCTTCCACCGGGTGCAATGCGGCGTGGATGGCCTCTCGGCCCACCATTGCGATCGGCGTCGGCGGCAGTCCTGCATTGGTGTAGGTGTTGTAGGGCGTCGGCCTGCGCAAATCCTTGCGCGTAATACGTCCCTGGTACCGCTCGCCCATGCCATAGATGACTGTCGGATCGGTCTGCAGCAGCATCCCACGCTCCAGGCGACGGACGAAAACACCGGCGATTTCACCGCGCTCGGACGGTACACCAGTCTCTTTCTCGATGATCGAAGCCATGATCAGCGCCTGATAAGGTTCCCTATAGGGCAATCCCTCGCTGCGCTGTTGCCACTCTTCAGCCAAAACGGTTTCAAGTCGTGAAAAGGCCCGCTGGAGCAATTCGAGATCGGTCACTCCGCGGATGAAGCTGTAGGTGTCCGGGAAGAAGCGCCCTTCTGGGTGCAAACCCGCTTGGCCGAGTCGAGCCATGACCTCGGTATCCGATAGCCCGCTGAGTGTCTGCTGGATCGTTGGCAGCGCCTCCAGCGCAGCCCGCACCTGGCGGAAATTCCAGCCTTCGACAATTGTCAGGGTGTATTGAACAACCTCACCACGCTGCCAGAGCCCGATCATGTCGCGCGCGGTCATTTTCGGCCGCAGTTGATATTCGCCGCTGTGCAGGGTTTGCCCGGAAAGATTCAGCCGCCAGTGCAGTCGCAACCAGAACGAGTCGCTCAGCATCCCTTCTCGCTCCAGACGTTGAAACAGACCGCTGGGCGTGTCGCCGGGCTTGACCTCCAGCGTCTGCGCCTCGGTGAGCTGCAATGGCTGCTCCAAAGCGGCGTGAAGCTTCCAAGCAACCAGACCGAGCGCCAGCGCGGCGACCAGTACGGCACCCAAGAGCGCGAAAGACAGTTTTCGAATCACGTATTACTCGACAGATCAGCAACTAGGCGTTGGAGTTTACGTGTGAGCGGTCCCACCGGCCAGACGTTGGCTTCGAACTGTCGCACAGGCCAGACGCCATACAGGCTGTTACAAACGAAAACCTCGTCAGCGCCAAGCAGTTGTCCGAACGAGACATCACCGATCTGGGTCTGAACTCCTGCGACCTGGGCCCGCTGAAGGAGCTCCGCACGCATTACGCCAGCTACACCGCATCGCTCGACCGACGGGGTCAGCAGTACCCCAGATTGGACCATGAAGAGGTTGCTGAAGACCGCCTCGATGACACGCCCGGAAGTATCGCGCATCAACCCTTCGGCAAAGTCGGGATTCTGCCATTCGGCACGCGCCAATACCTGTTCCAGGCGATTGAGGTGTTTCAGCCCGGCCAGAGCCGGCTGCTCGGCGAGACGGGTCGCACAGGGATACAGGCGCACGCCTTTTTCGGAATGTTCGGCCGGGTAACCTGGCAGTGGCGATCCCATCAGAACGATTCGCGACTGGCAGGCAGCTGGCGGGCCGTAGCCGCGCCGACCGTCGCCACGCGTCAGGACCAGTTTGGCTACGCCAGTACCAAGCGTCTTGCCAAACGCGATAACTTGCGAACGGAGAGCTGCCATGTCGCAGTGGATAGCGAAGCGCTGGCAACCAAGACCAAGACGATCCAGATGACGATCCAGCAGCTCCGGCTGACCATCGATAACCCGTATGGTTTCGAACAGACCGTCGCCGTACGCAAAACCTCGATCATGGAGGGGCAGCCCATCGGCGGGCTGCCCATCCACCCAGCTCAGTGTCACTCGGTGAACCGGCGGAAAACCAGCGAACCGTTGGTACCCCCGAAACCAAAGGAGTTGGAGACCGCGACATCAATCGTCCTTGGCTTCGCCTCGTGCGGCACAAAGTCCAAATCGCAGCCGTCATCCGGCTCATCGAGATTGATGGTCGGCGGCGCGACCTGATCGCGAATGGCAAGCACGCTGAAAATCGCCTCGACAGCACCGGCGGCACCCAACAGGTGACCAACCATCGATTTTGTCGAGCTCACCGACAGTTCATAGGCATGGCTGCCAAACACGGCCTTTATCGCGGCAGCTTCGGCCTTATCGCCGGCAGGCGTAGAGGTACCGTGAGCGTTGATGTAATGCACCTGATTGATGTCGATCTTTGCATCGACGATGGCGTTGCGGATGCAGCGCGCGGCACCAGCGCCGTCTTCCGGCGGTGAAGTCATGTGAAAGGCATCGGCGCTCATACCGAAACCGATCAGCTCGGCGTAAATTTTGGCACCACGGGCTCTGGCGTGCTCGAGCTCCTCCAGGACCAACGCACCAGCGCCGTCGGACAAGACGAAGCCATCCCGCCCCTTGTCCCAAGGTCGGCTGGCTGCAGCCGGGTCGTCGTTGCGTGTAGAAAGCGCACGTGCTGCAGCAAAACCGCCAATTCCGAGCCCGCTGGCGGCCATTTCCGAGCCGCCCGCGACCATTACATCGGCCTCGCCATAGGCAATATTGCGCGCAGCCATGCCGATGCAGTGCGTTCCCGTGGTACAGGCTGTTGCGATGGCATAGTTCGGTCCCTGCAGGCCCAAGTGGATCGACAGGAAACCCGAAACCATGTTGATTATCGAGCCAGGAACGAAAAATGGCGAAATACGTCGAGGACCCTGCTCGATCAGGGCCTTGCAGCTGTTTTCGATATTGGTCAGGCCACCGATACCCGAGCCCATGGCGACACCGATGCGCTCACGATTGGCGTCGTTGATTTCCAGCCCGGAATCACGCACTGCCTGAAAACTGGCAGCCAGCCCGTACTGGATGAAAAGATCGAGCTTGCGTGCTTCTTTCGCTGGCAGGTACTGCTCGACATCGAAATTCTTGACCGATCCGCCAAAGCGAGTGGAATAAGCGGAAAGGTCCATATGTTCTATCAGGCCGATGCCACTGCGGCCGGCGAGAATCCCTTGCCAGCTGCTTGGCACATCGTTACCCAGCGGCGATAGCATGCCCATCCCGGTGATTACGACGCGTCTACGCGACACAGCAATTCTCCTTACGTTTACATTTGGCTCGCTCGACTCCGCTACAACGGATCAAAGCCAACCACTTCAGGCATCGCGCACATATGCGCGACAGCTTAATTCAGCTAACTCAAACAAAAGCCGCACTGCCCGTTCAAGGCAGTGCGGCTTACTGGTTTCGAAGCAGGATTACAAATTACTGCGCGTGCGCGTTGATGTAATCGATAGCTTCTTGAACAGTGGTGATCTTCTCGGCTTGCTCGTCCGGGATTTCGGTCTCGAATTCCTCTTCCAGAGCCAT
>Ga0070754_10003844_pt1 | contig 10493 bp, 6 predicted proteins | sample VirMetDEL_Sep_01_FD_75181 | JGI IMG/M metagenome (GOLD analysis project Ga0070754, IMG submission 75181) | Aqueous microbial communities from the Delaware River and Bay under freshwater to marine salinity gradient to study organic matter... | ecosystem: Environmental > Aquatic > Marine > Coastal... | reverse complement strand
TCGCCTACACCATCCCGGCCATCTTCATCTCCCTGCAGCTGACCGGTAACCCGATTCCGCCGCTGGGCCTGTTCGGTGACCATGTCGAGTCCGGCTTGCCGCTGCTGCAGAAACTCGATGCCGTGGTGCGTGATCTGGGCTTCGCGGCCTACACCGCGGATGTCGACAACAAGCTGAACATGGTGCTGTTCACCATGTCGCTGATGATCGGTACTGCCGGTCTGCCGCACGTGATCATTCGCTTCTTCACCGTACCGCGCGTGGCCGATGCCCGCTGGTCCGCTGGCTGGACGCTGATCTTCATCGCCCTGCTGTACCTCACCGCTCCAGCCGTGGCCTCGATGGCGCGCCTGAACCTGATGACCACCATCTACCCGGAAGGTACTTCGGCACCGGCGCTGTCCTATGAAGAGCGTCCGGAGTGGGTCAAGACCTGGGAAACCACCGGTCTGATCAAGTGGGAAGACAAGAACGGCGACGGCCGCATCCAGATGTACAACGATGCCGCACCGGCCTTCACCGCGACCGCTCAGGAGCGTGGCTGGAACGGTAACGAGCTGACCGTCAACAACGACATCCTGGTTCTCGCCAACCCGGAAATCGCCAACCTGCCTGGCTGGGTCGTGGGTCTGATCGCGGCCGGTGCCATCGCGGCAGCGCTGTCGACGGCGGCGGGATTGTTGCTGGCGATCTCTTCGGCCATCAGTCATGACCTGATCAAGACCTTGATCAATCCGAAGATCAGCGAGAAGAACGAGATGAGGGCGGCGCGAATATCGATGGCCTGCGCGATTCTGCTGGCGACCTATCTGGGCTTGAATCCACCAGGGTTCGCCGCGCAGGTGGTGGCGTTGGCCTTCGGTATCGCGGCAGCGTCGCTGTTCCCGGTGCTGATGATGGGGATCTTCTCCAAGCGGATGAACGACAAGGGTGCGATCTGCGGCATGATCGCCGGTCTGGCCATCACCCTGGTGTACATCTTCACCTACCTGGGCTGGTTCTTCATTCCGGGCACCAACATGCTGGCCAACACCCCGGACCAGTGGTTCATGGGTATTTCCCCGGCTTCCTTCGGTTCCGTTGGTGCGCTGATCAACTTCGCCGTGGCCTACGCCGTGTCGATGGTCACCGCCGAACCGCCGCAGGAAATCCAGGACCTAGTGGAAAGCGTGCGTACCCCCAAAGGTGCTGGTGCCGCTCTGAGCCACTGAGCATAATCCTGGCCTGACACCATCAGCCGATGGTCCAGGGTCTGACAGACGGGCCTCCACTGGAGGCCCGTCTTTTTTCGGGAACCGCCTTATGTTGTGGACTTTGCTTGCCATCGTGGTATCGGGGCTCGGCGCTGCCGGTATCGCTCTGCTGCTGCGCAAACTGACGCGTAACAAGCTGCCGAGGTGGATCGTGCCACTGTTCGGTGGCCTGGGGATGCTGGGGTATCAGGTGTTCTACGAGTACTCCTGGTTCGAGCATCAGCTGGCGCGTCAGCCCCAGGAGTCGGTCGTGGTCGCGACCGAAGCGGGTCATGTGTTCTGGCGCCCGTGGAGCTACTTCGTGCCGATGGTCACCGCCTTCACCGTGCTCGACAGCAAGAGCGTCGTGCGTAAGCAGGTGGCGGATGCACAAGTGGCCGAATTCATGCTCTACCGTTTCGAGAAGCAGCACGTCGACCACGTTTCGCATCAGGCGCATCTGCTCAACTGCACCACCGCCGAGTTGCTGCCGCTGGACGACAAGCAGCAGCCGCAGGTGGCTCAGCTCAAACGCATCGACAAGGATGACGCGCTGTACCGTCAGGTCTGTCGCTGACCGGCAGCCCTCACGCTGAGTGCTGGAACAATGGTGCGCCTGGCGCACCATTGCTGGTCCGGGCGCTTTTTGGGCGTCTCATAGACGCAGATCAATATCCACCCCCGCCACCTGCATAGAATCGCCAGCCCCTGATTTTTCGAGCGTGCGGTCATGCCCCGTTTTCCCGAACTGCTGTCGCCGGCCGGCACCCTGAAGAACATGCGCTACGCCTTCGCCTACGGCGCCGATGCGGTGTATGCCGGGCAGCCGCGTTACAGCCTGCGCGTGCGCAACAACGAGTTCGACCATGCCAACCTGGCCCTCGGTATCGGCGAGGCCCACGCGCAGGGCAAGCAGTTCTACGTGGTGGTCAACATCGCCCCGCACAACGCCAAGCTGAAGACCTTTCTCAAGGACCTGGCGCCGGTGATCGAGATGGCCCCGGACGCACTGATCATGTCCGACCCGGGGCTGATCATGCTGGTGCGCGAACATTTCCCTGACATGCCGATTCACCTGTCGGTGCAGGCCAATGCGGTGAACTGGGCCAGTGTCGAGTTCTGGCGGCGCCAGGGGCTGACGCGGGTGATCCTGTCGCGCGAGCTGTCGTTGGAGGAGATCGAGGAAGTTCGTGCCCAGGTGCCGGGCATGGAGCTGGAGGTGTTCGTCCACGGCGCGCTGTGCATGGCCTATTCCGGGCGCTGTCTGCTGTCGGGCTACATCACTCGCCGCGACCCGAACCAGGGCACCTGTACCAATGCTTGTCGCTGGCAGTACCAGGCGACACCGGCTGCCGAGAACGAACTGGGCCAGATCGTGCGCCTGGTCGATCCAACTCTCGGTCAGGGCGCGCCGACGACTCAGGCATTCGTCCTCGAAGAGGCAGGGCGTCCGGGTGAGGAAATGGCGGCCTTTGAGGACGAGCACGGTACCTACATCATGAACTCCAAGGACCTGCGTGCGGTGCAGCATGTCGAGCGCCTGGTGCGCATGGGCGTGCACTCGCTGAAGATCGAGGGGCGCACCAAGAGTCATTTCTACGTGGCGCGCACCGCGCAGGTCTATCGCCGCGCCATCGATGACGCGCTGGCCGGCAAACCCTTCGATGCGAGTCTGTTGGGCAGCCTCGAATCACTGGCTCACCGTGGCTACACCGAGGGTTTTCTGCGCCGCCATGTGCATGACGAATACCAGAACTACGAGCGCGGCAGCTCGCTTGCGGAGCGCCAGCAGTTCGTCGGTGAGCTGACCGGCGAGCGCCGTGGCGAGCTGGTCGAGGTGCGGGTGAAGAATCGCTTCGCCGTTGGCGACGGCCTGGAGCTGATGACCCCGCAAGGCAACCTGCGCTTCACCCTGGCGCAACTGCAGAACGCCCGGGGCCAGGCGCAACAGGTGGCGCCGGGTGACGGCCACGTCCTGTATCTGCCGCTGCCGGCGGATGTGTCGCCGGAGTACGGTCTGCTGATGCGCGATCTGTAGGCTTTGGTAGAGCGGATGACGCTTCACCCATCCACCAGGGGCGCTGCCCTCATGGTGGATGAAAAGAGCGTCGTCCACCCTACTGGGCGCCTGCTCACATGGCGTGCTGGCGGCGGCGCCGGCTGGCCAGCTGACGCTCCAGCTCGCCGAGGCTGTCGATGCCCTGGCGGCGCGCCTTGCTCATCAGCATCAGCGTCAGCTCGGCGGTGACCAGGGCGTCGGCGCTGGCATGATGGCGCTGGTGCACCTGCAGGCCGAACTCGGCGATCCACTCATCCAGCCCGCCCCGACGCACACGTGCCTGCGGGCAGAGCAGCGGGGCGATTTCGGCGACGTCGAAGAAGCTGTGCTGCAAGCGATAACCCAGGCTCTGCTTGAGGGCGCGGGCCAGCATGCGCTGGTCTAAGCCGGCATGGAAGGCCAGCAGCGGGCTGCTGCCGACGAACTCCATGAAATCCAGCAAGGCCTCGGCCGGGTCGACGCCACGCGCCACTGCGCTGGGGGCTATGCCGTGAATCAGGGTGCTGGCGCTGGCCTGGTGATCGGCACGGCACAGGGTGCATTCGAACTGTTCGGCGAAGTCGATGGCGCCGTTGTCGATCACCACCGCGCCGATGGCCAGCACCTGATCGCGGCGCATGTTCAGGCCGGTGGTTTCCAGGTCGAGGACGACGAAGCGCTGCTGATGCAGCGGGCGCTCGTCGAAGGGCGCCGGCGCGCTCAGCGCCTGGCGGCGCTGCAACTGCTGCTGGGTCAGGGCCGGGCCGCGGCCGCTGAACCAGGTGAACTTGCTCATAGCTGATACCTCATGGCCAGGCTGCTCTGCAGGCGCTGCGCCTGGCGGAACGACTCGCGCAGGATACGCCGGTCCAGGTGGTTGAGGTGGTCGGGGTCGACCCGATTGGAATAGGGCAGCTCATCGCGTGCCTGCAACTGATGTTGCTGCATGCGCGTCTGCTGAATGAAATGGTAGGCCTCTTCGTAGGCGGCGCCATCCAGCGCATCGATCACGCCTTTGCCGATCAGTGCGCGCAGGCGTTCGAGTGTACCAACGGCGCGGACGCCATTGGCCAGTGCCAGCAGGCGCGCGCCATCGACGAAAGGTGTCAGGCCTTGCACCTTGAGGTCTAAGGTGTCCTTGTCGGCGCCGGAGCGAGCCACCACGAAATCACGGAAGCGCCCGACCGGTGGTCGCTGACGCAAGGCGTTCTCGGCCAGCATCTTCTGGAACAGGCTATTGCTGGCGACCCGGTCAAGCAGCTCTTCGCGCAGTTGCTCGCAGCCTTCGTGAGGGCCCCAGATGGTGCGCAGGTCGAAATAGATCGACGAGCCCAGCAGGTTCTCTGGGGTCGCCTCGAGCACGAAACCGGCGAAGCGCCGCGACCATTCCTGACGCGACAGGCACAGCTCGGGGTTGCCGGCCATGATGTTGCCCTTGCACAGGGTGAAGCCGCACTGCGCCAGGCGCTGGTTGATCTCGCGGGCAATTGGCAGCAGGCGCTCGCGGATGGCGGCGGCTTCGCTGGCGTTCGCGGCTTCGAACAGGATGCCGTTGTCCTGGTCGGTGTGCAGGGTCTGCTCGCGGCGGCCTTCGCTGCCGAAGCACAGCCAGGTGAAGGGGATGCCCGGATCGCCCAGTTGCTCGAGCGTCAGCTCGATCACCCGGGATACGGTGTGGTCGTTGAGCAGGGTGACGATATGGGTGATCTGCGTCGAGCTGGCGCCGTGGGCGAGCATGCGATCGACCAGCAGGCGGATGTCGCTGCGTAGCCCGGCCAGGGTCTCGACCTTGCCGGCGTGGCGAATGGTACGCGCCAGGTGTACCAGGTCGACGCGCTGCAGGCTGAACAGGTCGCGCTCGGAAATCACCCCGCAGAGCTTCTCGTTCTGCACCAGGCAGACGTGGGCGATATGCCGCTCGGTCATGGCGATGGCGGCGTCGAAGGCGCTGGCATCCGGTGGCAGATGGAAGGGGTTGCGCGTCATCAGGTTGTCGATCGGCTGGGTCAGGTCGATGCCATCGGCCACCACCCGGCGCAGGTCGCGCAAGGTGAAGATGCCCAGCGGTTTGTCGGCTGCATCGAGTACCGCGATGCTGCCCACATGCTGTTCGTGCATCAGCCGCACGGCGTCACGCACTGGCGTGTCCGGTGCACAGCCAACAGGTTGGCGCATGGCCAGTTCGCCCAGGCGGGTATCCAGCGAGTATTGCGCGCCGAGGGTTTCCACCGCGCGCAGCTGCACCTGCTGGTTGACTTGATCGAGCAGGCTGCTGACCCCGCGCAGGGCGAAGTCGCGCAGTGGGTTGGAGACGGCGAACAGCTTGACGAAGGCGAGCTTGCTCAGCAGCAGGCAGAAGGTGTCTTCGGCGGCCAGGTGTTCGGTGCGCGTGGCGCGCTCGCCGATCAGCGCGGCCAAGGGGAAACACTCGCCGGCGGTGATCTCGAAGGTGGTCTCGGTGCCGCGCCTCGCGCTGTGCGGGCGTTCGCCGTGCACGCGGCCCTGTTTGACGATGTAGAAATGCTCGACCGGGCCATCGCTGGGCTTGATGATCGAGTCGCCCTCGGCATAGAAACGCAGCTGACAGTGCTCGACCAGAAACGCCAGGTGAGCGGTGTCCATCTGGTTGAAAGGCGGGAACTTCTGCAGGAACTCCATGGTGCCGTGGATGTTCTGAAGCACCGCAGTCTTGCCCGCGTCGGCCATCGCGTCGGCCTTGCTCATGGGCTTGCGCCTCGCAGTTTCGGGATATTGTCAGTGTGTCTGTGGCTGGCCGCGTTGCCCATTGCACCTAAGTAGGGTGCATGGAACGGACATTTGACGAAATTTTGACCTGTACCCAGGCAGACTGCTCCGGCCCTCCTATTTCGTAAAGAGCAAGGCATATCCATGCAGTCATCCGTACCAGCCGCCCGCAAGGCGGCGCAGGTCAGTGTTGCTAGTCACCTGGCTTTCATCCTCGGCAGCGCACTGTGCATGCTGCTGCTGTTCGCCCTGGCCCGCCTGGGGCTGTTGGCCTACAACCACGCGCTGATCGCCAACACGCCAGCCAGTACCTTCGTCGAGGCCTTCTGCAACGGCGCGCGCTTCGACCTGCGTCTGATCGTCTACCTGTGCATTCCTCTGACGCTGTCATTGCTCAGCGTCACGGCGATGCGCGCGCGGCGCCTGCATGTGGCCTGGCTGACGGTCGCCACCAGTCTCTGCCTGTTCTTCGCCGTGGCCGAGCTGAACTTCTATCGCGAATTCCACCAGCGTCTGAACAGCCTGGTGTTCCAGTACATGCAGGAAGACCTGGGCACGGTGTCGAGCATGATCTGGAATGGTTTTCCGGTGCTGCGCCTGCTGCTGGCCTGGGCATTGGCCACGGCGCTGCTGGCCTGGCTGTTCCGCCGCATCGAGCGCGCCACGCGGGCCAAGGGCAATGCGCAGGCAGCGCACTGGCCGGCACGTACTGCGGTGTTCGTGGTGGTGCTGCTGGTCAGCGTGGTGGCGGCGCGTGGCACCTTGCGCTCCGGCCCGCCGCTGCGCTGGGGCGATGCCTATACCACCGAGTCGATGTTCGCCAACCACCTCGGTCTCAATGGCACCCTGACTCTGGTAAGCGCCGCCAGCTACTTCTTCTCCGACCAGGGTGACAACCGCTGGAAGGCAACGCTGCCGGATGCCGACGCGCTGCAGGCGACGCGCACGCTGCTGCTGACGCCGAATGATCGCCTGATCGACGCCGACCAGGCGGCGATCCGTCGTATCACCACGCCACCGGCCGCCGGGCGCCTGCCGCAGGTGCGCAACGTGGTGGTGATCCTCATGGAGAGCATGGCCGGCCGCTACATCGGTGCGATGGGCAATGCCGACGGCATCACCCCCAACTTCGATGCCCTGGCCAAGCAGGGCCTGCTGTTCCAGCACGTCTTCTCCAACGGCACCCATACCCACCAGGGCATGTTCGCCACCATGGCCTGCTTCCCCAACCTGCCAGGGTTCGAGTACCTGATGCGCATGCCCGAGGGCGGCCACCAGTTCTCCGGGCTGCCGCAGCAACTCAGCGCCCGTGGCTACGATGACGTCTACGTCTACAACGGCAGTTTCGCCTGGGACAACCAGTCGGGCTTCTTCGCCAACCAGGGCATGCGCAACTTCGTCGGTCGTGAGGACTTCGTCGACCCGGTGTTCATCGACCCGACCTGGGGTGTGTCCGATCAGGACATGTTCGACCGCGCGGCCACCGAGCTGGCCAGCCTGGACAAGCAGGGCAAGCCCTTCTATGCGCTGCTGCAGACCCTGTCCAACCACACGCCCTATGCGCTGCCGGAGAACCTGCCGGTGGAGCGCGTCACCGGCCACGGCTCGCTGGACGAGCACCTGACCGCCATGCGCTACGCCGACTGGGCGCTCGGCCAGTTCTTCGCCAAGGCGCGCCAGGAGCCCTACTTCAAGGACACCCTGTTCGTGATTCTGGGTGACCATGGCTTCGGCAACGACGAGCAGATCACCGAGATGGACCTGTCGCGCTTCAGCATTCCGCTGCTGATGATCGGTCCCGGCGTGCAGGAAACCTTCGGCAACAGCCGCGATATCGTCGGCAGTCAGATCGACGTGGTGCCGACCATCATGGGTCGTCTGGGCGAGCCGACCCAGCAGCAATGCTGGGGCCGTGACCTGCTCAGCCTGCCGCAAGACGATGCCGGTGTGGCGGTGATCAAACCGTCGGGCAGCGATCCGACCGTGGCCCTGGTCAGTGGCGAGCACATCCTGGTCAAGCCGCGTGATCGCGACGCGCATCTGTACCGTTACTGGCTGGGGCGCGATGCCGGCGGCGAGGTGATCGATGACGCGCAACTGCGCAGCGAGCTGGAGCACAAGCTCTCGGCATTCGAGCAGACCGCCACCGACAGCCTGATCAACAACACCACGGGCGCGCATGCGCGGCAGGCCGCGGGCAGCCACTGAGGGCAGGCGCCGGGCATAAAAAAACCGCCTCGATGAGGCGGTTTTTCATTGGCGAGTTACAGGCCGTTCTTGGCTTTGAACTCGCGGCGGCGGCGGTGCAGCACCGGCTCGGTGTAGCCGTTGGGCTGCTTGCTGCCTTCGACCACCAGCTCCAGCGCGGCCTGGAAGGCGACGTTGCTGTCGAAGTCCGGGGCCATCGGGCGGTACAGCGCATCGCCGGCGTTCTGACGATCCACCACCGGCGCCATGCGCTTGAGGCTTTCGACCACCTGCGCTTCGCTGACGATGCCGTGGCGCAGCCAGTTGGCCAGCAGCTGGCTGGAGATGCGCAGGGTGGCGCGGTCTTCCATCAGGCCAACATCGTTGATGTCCGGCACCTTGGAGCAGCCGACGCCCTGGTCGATCCAGCGCACCACGTAGCCGAGGATGCCTTGCGAGTTGTTGTCCAGCTCGTTGCGGATTTCTTCTGCAGACCAGCTGGTGTCCTTGGCCAGCGGAATGGTCAGGATATCGTCCACCGAAGCCGGGGTGCGCTTGGCCAGTTCGGCCTGACGGGCGAACACATCGACCTTGTGGTAGTGCAGGGCGTGCAGGGTGGCGGCGGTCGGCGACGGGACCCAGGCGGTGTTGGCGCCGGACAGCGGGTGGGCGATCTTCTGCTCGAGCATGGCGGCCATCAGGTCGGGCATGGCCCACATGCCCTTGCCGATCTGCGCGCGGCCCTGCAGGCCGGTAGCCAGGCCGACGTCGACGTTGTTGTTCTCGTAGGCGCCGATCCAGGCTTCGCTCTTCATGGCGGCCTTGCGCACTACGGCGCCGGCTTCCATGGAGGTGTGGATCTCGTCACCGGTGCGGTCGAGGAAGCCGGTGTTGATGAACACCACGCGCTCGCTGGCGGCCTTGATGCACGCCTTGAGGTTGACGGTGGTGCGGCGCTCTTCGTCCATGATGCCGACTTTCAGGGTGTTGCGGGCCAGGCCCAGCACATCCTCGACGCGGGCGAAGATTTCGCTGGTGAAGGCGACTTCTTCCGGGCCGTGCATCTTCGGCTTGACGATGTAGACGCTGCCGGTGCGGGTGTTCTTGCGGCTGGTGTTGCCGTTAAGGTTGTGCACCGCGATCAGGCTGGTGAACAGCGCGTCCTGGATGCCCTCGGGAATCTCGTTGCCTTCGGCGTCGAGGATGGCCGGGTTGGTCATCAGGTGGCCAACGTTACGGATGAACAGCAGGCTACGGCCGTGCAGGGTCAGCTCGGAGCCGTCCGGGCGGGTGTAGACGCGATCCGGGTTCATGGTGCGGGTGAAGGTCTGGCCGCCCTTGGACACTTGCTCGGCCAGGTCGCCTTTCATCAGGCCCAGCCAGTTCTTGTAGACCACGACCTTGTCGTCGGCATCGACGGCGGCGACGGAGTCTTCGCAGTCCATGATGGTGGTCAGCGCGGCTTCCATCAGCACGTCCTTCACGCCAGCGGCGTCGGTGCTGCCGATGGGGCTGGAGGCGTCGATCTGGATCTCGAAGTGCAGGCCGTTGTGCTTGAGCAGCACGGCGATCGGCGCATTGGCCTCGCCCTGGAAGCCGACCAGTTGCGCGTCGTCAAGCAGGCCGCTGTTGCTGCCACCCTTGAGGGCGATGACCAGGCGGCCGTCGACGATGGCATAGCCGGTAGAGTCGACGTGCGAGCCGGCAGCCAGCGGCGCGGCTTCGTCGAGGAAGGCGCGGGCGAAGGCGATGACCTTGTCGCCACGTACCTTGTTGTAGCCCTTGCCCTTCTCGGCGCCACCCTCTTCGCTGATCACGTCGGTGCCGTACAGCGCGTCGTACAGCGAGCCCCAGCGGGCGTTGGAAGCGTTCAGAGCGAAGCGCGCGTTCATCACCGGCACCACCAGCTGCGGGCCGGCCAGGCGGGCGATCTCTTCGTCCACGTTGGCGGTGGTGGCCTGGAAGTCCTGTGGCTCCGGCAGCAGATAACCGATCTCCTGCAGGAAGGCTTTGTAGGCAGCCGCGTCATGAGCCTGACCCTTGCGCGCCTGGTGCCAGGCATCGATCTGCGCCTGCAGCTCGTCGCGCTTGGCCAGCAGGGCACGGTTCTTCGGTGCCAGGTCCTTGATGACCGCAGCGGCACCGGCCCAGAACTTGTCGGCAGCGAGGCCGGTACCGGGAATGGCTTCGTTGTTCACGAAGTCGTACAGGGCTTTGGCGACCTGCAGGCCGCCGACTTGAACGCGTTCAGTCATCACTTGCCTCACTCTCTCTGAGCTCTACTCAATAGC
>Ga0070754_10003843_pt1 | contig 10493 bp, 5 predicted proteins | sample VirMetDEL_Sep_01_FD_75181 | JGI IMG/M metagenome (GOLD analysis project Ga0070754, IMG submission 75181) | Aqueous microbial communities from the Delaware River and Bay under freshwater to marine salinity gradient to study organic matter... | ecosystem: Environmental > Aquatic > Marine > Coastal... | reverse complement strand
TGCTTTGGCCAACCGTTTGACACAAAAGTACGGCTATTCAAAGCAGGTTCGGGAAACAAATAAAATTGCCCGAGAAGTTTGGAGGGCTTCTAAAGAAAGCCCAATGAGGAAGCCACCTAAGCGATAACAATGCGTGACTTTGAGGAAATCCTTTCGATCTACCGTCATCGCCGTCGTCAGCAAGGCCCAGTATTCGATCAAATGCATCGAGTCAGGGAACTCGCTAACGGCGATGTCATCATCCCCCTAAACGAGTTAGATCGCAACGCCCGATCATCCGTAGCGAACCTGCTTGTCCAGGGCCTCAATCAAACCTCAATGCGTATTGCTTCGACAGTACCGCAAGTCTATTTCCCGGCGTTCAAAGAAGGATCAGAACGATCAAAGGAAACGGCAAACACCCGCAAGAAAGCAATGCTTTCCATCTGGGACGCCAACAAAATGAACATGAAACTGCGACGACGAGCCCGCCATATGCTCGCCTACTCGTCGTCACCAGTTGTCATCAAACCCGACTTCAAGACGCTGACCCCCCGCTGGCACATCCGCAATCCTCTAGACACCTACCCGTGTCCCTCGGACGACCCGGATAACCCCGTCCCCTACGACTGCATTTTTACGTATCGCAAGCCGTACTCGTGGCTTGCCCAAAACTACGCCGACATCATCGACGGCAGATTGCGACTCGGCAAAGTCGAATACGACACCATGTTCACCATCATCGAATACATCGATGACAACGAAATCGTGATGGGTGTCGTCGGCGCAGAAGACGACCCGCACCTCAACCAATACGAGCGCATGGGAGCCGACGCCGTTGAACTGGTACGCCTCCCAAACCGTGCCGGTGTTCCACTCGTCGTCGTCCCCAACCGCATCACCCTGGATCGGCCGCACGGACAGTTCGACGGACTTATCGGGATGTACTACACCCGCGCTCGCCTGCAGGCTTTGACCGAGATTGCTATCGAACGTGGCATCTTCCCCGACGAATACCTGGTTGCTCGTCCCGGCGAAAACCCGGAGATCATCCAGTTGGCTGACGGCAAAGAAGGACTACTCGGTGTCGTCAAGGGCGGCGACATCCGCACCCAACAGGTCAACCCCGGCTACAAAACCGAGCAGGCATTAGATCGTCTGGAACGACAGGAACGCCTAGAAGGTGCAATCCCCGCCGAGTTCGGCGGCGAATCCGCAACCAACGTCCGTACCGGTCGCCGTGGCGAAAACGTATTGGCAGCCACCGTTGATTTCCGTGTGCAAGAAGCACAAGAAATTTTCGCTAACAGCCTGATGGAAGAAGACCGCATCGCTATCGCCATCGAAAAAGCGTATTGGGGAGCATCATCCAAGTCGTTCTTCCTGCCTGGCCGAGCCACAGTCGGCAAAGTTGACTATGTGCCAAACAAGATTTGGGAAACAGATTTCCACTATGTCGCATACTCGGCGGCTGGTTCTGACGTAAACAACCTGATTATTGGTTTGGGGCAGCGTGTCGGCACCGGATTGATGTCCAAGGAATCGGCTCGTGAAGCAGATCCGCTGATTTCCGACCCGGATATGGAACACGACCGCATCGTGTCCGAGGGTGTCGAGGCAGCGTTGCTTGCGTCGATCCAGCAGCAGGCCGCAAACCCGGAAGGCCCATACCAGCGCGCCGACCTAGCCTTGTTGGTCAAGAAAGTTTTGGCTGACAATAAGAGCCTGTATGACGCAGTATCCGAAGTTGATGAAGCGGCTCGTGAACGGCAGGCAGAGGAAATGCCGCAAGGTTCACCTGAAACAATGCCCGGACTTGCGATGCCAGGTATGGGAGCAGAAGCCCCCGCTGCTGGCCCGCCGCCGTCAGGCCCAGGCGGATTGGCCGCTTTGCTTGCACAGTTAGGAGGCTGACATGGCCGAACAATACCCGAACAGGTCTGATCTACGTAACCCCTCAACACGCCAGGTGCGTTTCACCGGACAAACATACGGTCAAGGCGCACAGCAAGCGCGAGCACAACAGGCTGTGACACCAGGTTCCGCACCGTCACAAGTAAGTGCACAAAGAATGGCCGCAGCAGGGACACAACAGCCACGTCTGCAACCGTTGATGCGTCCTTCCGAAAGACCGAACGAGCCAATCACTAGCGGCATCCCAACGGGCGCAGGAGACATGACCATGCCCGCTGATGTTGTTGCACCAGGAATTGTTCCCGACGACCCGGTTCTCGACCAGTTGTTGATGCTGTATCGGGCATACCCTGAAGACGGACTGAAGGTCATCCTGTCCCGCTATTGGAACTTCTATGCCTAACCCGTACCAGTTCACTATTGACCAAGAATTGCAGTTCTTTACGGAACTGCAAAACATCAATATGCGGAACGAACGATTCCAGCAAATCGTTACACCTGATTTAGCGGCAAATGTTGGAAACTTGGCGTACATTGCGCCGGGCGCACCAAAAGAAGTGTTGATGACAGCCGGTCGTGCAGTAACCGACAATATTTTGTTACCGGAACAAGCAGAAGAACTTGTTTCCGAAACTGAACGTAAAGTTCTTTCTAGCCCACTGACATACAAGTTTGATGGGGGAAACTTTTTCGGCAATATCTGGGATCAACTATTTGAAGGTGGGAAAAGTACTGTCAAATGGGGTTTGGCAGGTATTCAACTTCCCGCCGATGCACTAAGAATTGCGGGTGGATCGGCCATAGGTGGAGCAATCCAGACCTATCAATCGGTAACAGGAGCACCGGGCCAAATCAGCCAAAACATTATTGAGGGCGGATCGATCATCCCGGACATGAGGGTAATCCCCAGTGGCGGAGGTATGCCGGGAGCGGAATATATTGGCACACCAGACATCCCGCAACCAGGGGGTCTTGTGCGTGGCGCACCATTTGTGCCGCCGAATTATGATTCAGTCGGCCTTGGCACCATTATTCGTTCCACAGAATTAGGAGCACTACTTACTGGCGCAGACTCAGGCAACGGCTTTTTTATTGGCCAAGAAGCAAAACGCCTTCAAATGGAAAACATGGCCAAATTGACTGGCACCCTGAACGGTGAACCAATCCAACCCGGAACAATCGCCCTTGCCGTTTCACGACCCGGGACAAAACCTTATGCGATTCTGTCATCACTTATCAATCTAGGGGTTGACGTTATTGCCCCAGCCCCGCCAGTCGGTGCCGGTATTCGCCTCGGAACAAAAGCAGCATCAAAGGTGGATGTCGCCCCAGTTCTAAGATCGGTGGGTTTAGCAGAAGCAGACGACGTAATACCGCTTATCAGATCTAAGGCTGGTCTGACCCGGTTGACAACACCGTTCATCGTCAGGGACAAAGTTGCAGGATTCCTGGATTCTGCAATGGGTCGATCCGTCACGCAACGACTTGCCGGTATTGATGACTATGACGACGTAGCACGCCTGTTCCCTAAAACAGACATTGATTTTCGTCAAGCGATTGTAGACGCAAAAGATCCCCAAAAGGTACGAGAAATACTTGAAGAAAACCTGGGTCTAGCAAGAGGTCTATACAACGTACAAGATCTTAATCTCAGTCGCGTCAGAGATGTCGGTCGCGCACTGTTCGACAACAAGGTGTCACGTTGGAGCGGCCTTGAACGACTGATACAAGACAGAGCAGGAAACGAAATTGCTCTTGTTTTTGATGATCCGAGACGAGCAACAAAATCAGTCCAAGATCTAACTAACTATTTGATTAGTTTGCGTGTTGCGCCTGATGTCCGCAACCCGCTGATCAACCGTCTGGCTAACGCTATTACCAAACAAGACGAAAACCCTAAGGTTATTCTAGACGAAATAGCGAAACTTGTCATCAAAGAAGTTTCGGCCCAAACACGCGTTTCCAGATCTTTGCTGGAACGGATGATGGCTTTTGAAAGCGAATTCCGCGATCAATACGTCTTTTGGGCACAATACGGCGCAGATGATCTGCCCATGGATTTCGGTTTAAGCGATGTCCGCAAGGGCGGAATGCTCGGACGTGGGGCAGACGGAACACAAGATATCTTTATTATACCGAACGGCACGGCCGGCACATCAGCCGAAATGCGCCGCATCTCGTTGTACCTCCCGGACGCCGATCGTGTCTATCGCGCAACATCGCAATGGAGTTGGCTCTTTGAAACATGGCGGCGTGCACCAGAAAAATTTGGTAACCCGAACGAATTGACCTTGTTGCCTTTCCACCTCGCCAATAAAGCATGGCGACGGATCGTCACAATGACAGGTGCTTACGCTACGCGAAACCTTACGGAAAGCGCGTTCCGTGCGGCATTGGCACCAGGAATCAAAACTACGCCACTAAACCCATTTGAATGGATACGTGTTGTTGTCGCTTCAGAAGGATTCGGCAAATATTTGGGAGATGTAGAAGGAATCCCGTTTGGATCGTATGCGGATGTCCTTTCAAAAGCCGAATACGAAGACTGGTCAGACGCCGTAAGGTCAGTCATCAGAGAAAATGTTGATTCATCTCTCGCTGAAAAACACGCATTCCGCAATGGTCACTGGGAAGTGGTCACAAAAGAAATGGATGCTTTGTATCCAGGAATGTTGATGGACAACATTCATCTTCTCGCACAGGATGATTTGTTCCGGATGGCGGCACGCCGAATGACTACCGATGCAATCATCGACACAATCAAATCAGGTGACCCGGAAGCACTTATCGCCGTTAAACAAGCGCAACGCCGTTACTCCAATATTCGTTTGTACAACGTAACAACAGGAAAATACGAAAAAGGCACCATCGAAATCATTGATGGAGCAGGCAACATAAACGAAACAAATCTAAGAAAGTTCATTGATTTGTATGTCAGGCCTCGTGTCGCCTACAACACAGGAGGCACAAGACGGCCGGACGGCTCCTGGGTTCTTGACGGCGACGACCGACTCATGGAAATCATCGCCAATGGCGACCGGCTCGGATATTTCACATCAAACGGGCGAACAGTTGATGCGTTTAAAACATCACAGCGCGGCACGTCAGGTGAACTGATCGCCCTAGATTATTCTGATGAATTCGATGCTGTAGTCCGTGAAATTATTGCCGATCCAGTTATGGGCCCCCGAATGCCGATTAAAGGCAAAGCGCGCTCGAGAATTGACAAGCAATGGATTGGCGAAAACGGCAAACTTTCGGAAGCAGCCGACACGTTTTCAAAGATTTTCTTTTCGCAACTATTTGGTAAACCAGATGCGTATCTGCACAGAAGCCCCGTCTGGAGACAATATCATTACACGAAAATTTCTGAATTGTTGGACGAACTGGCACCGGGCGAAGCAGCAAAAATCCGTGACGCCGTGTTGCGCGGCAAATCGTATAACGCCAAAGAAGATTTCCGGCGTTTGCTTAAAGTCAGGTCACAGTCACCGCTTTCCCAAATCCTCAGTGCAAAACGGATTAAGGGAGGCCAAATTGTCTACAACAATAAAACACTTGGCCTAGATGACTATTTGACAGAGGTTCGTTCCGAACTATTAAAGGCCGGTTTGAACACTGTTGATGCTGATGCCCGCATTGTGTCATTGCGAGCAGCCCTCACGACAGCACGAGGAACAAAGAAACAAGTTGTCAACAGCATTTTGCGTGAAACAGGCCGATACGGGTACGGAGCCAAACAACTTACGCAAGACGAATATCTCGATATGTTGCGGCAACGTCTTGTAGATCTTGGATTTGACGACACGACAGCAACAAACCGAGTTGACACTCTACGTAATGTCATCGAAACGCAGCCAAATCTCCTTACCCAAACAACTAACCAACTCATCAACGAGGTTGCAACGGTTGTTGTGGGCAGCGAACGATTTGGCGCACGATGGGTCGGTAGCAAGAAACTGTGGAAGCAAATTAATGACCGAGCAAACGGAACCATTCCTTCCAACGGCGATCTATCTGCCGAACAGATAAGTCAAGTTGCCCGAGCCTTTGCCGGGGAACAGACAATTAAAACCTTCTTTGACGCAGCGAGTCGTGGCAATGCTGGCGATGTGATGCGTATCGTTAATCCGTTCCACAATGCGTGGGCAGAACAGATGAAATATTTTACTCGTCTTCTTACGCAGAGCGATAAGAAACTAAAGAACGGTGTTGTTCTTATCGACAATATGCGTAGTTTCTTTTACAACGATCCTGTCACTGGTCAACCGTATTTCAACTATGGCCCGTCTGACATAGCAATCCCAGCAATGCTGGCCCTATTTGGTGGTGGCATAGGTGCTGTGGGTGCAGGGTTGGCTGGTTTTGGTGGCTTGGCTACTGCCGCAACCGTCGCTGGCGGTGCAGCGGTCGGGGCCGGTGCGGGCATGAAGGTTGCTAACGAAGTTGCGGACGTGATGCCTCAACTACGAGGCCCGGCTCAATCATTAAGCGCAGCCTTCAACTTTGTTCCACGTGTCGGCCCCATGGTTCAAATTGCCGCCGATCAGGTTCTTGACAAATTCTTTGCGGATTACAAAGAAGTAGACGCAGTAAGGCAATACATCTCACCATTTGGCCCACCCGAAGGACTACTCGGCGCGTTTACGCCATCGTTCATGAACAAGTTTGTTCAGTCGTGGAACCAAGACCCCGAAACAGACACCATCTGGTCACAACATCGCACGGACACCTACAAGGTGCTGATGTCATCAGGCGAGTACGACCGCACCGACCCGGAACAAAGAGACCGGGCGTGGGCAAAAGCGGGCAGAATCGCCACCTATCTAACCATCGCACAGGGCGTCGGTCAGTTTGTCGGCCCGGCACGCCCCAGTGTTTCCATGCAAATCCCTACAGAATTTGAAGGAAAAATTGAAATTGGTGATGTCGAAGCGTTGGTCGAAAACGGCTATGTGACCAACATTGTTGCCGCCAGAGTATTCAGGGCTCTGCAAGAAGAAGATTACGATACCGCCCCACAAAAGTTCCTAGAAATCTTCGGGGAAAACTTCATTTACAGCATGGCTGGACGCACCACAACGGAATACAGCGGCATCCAGGCAAGTAAAGAATTTTCGGATTGGGAACGAGATAACCCGGATTTCGCTAGAACACATCGGGAAGTCTACGGATGGTTTGCTCCACTAGGAGACACGTTCGACAAGCAAGCCTATCTACGACAACTTAATTCTGGTCTACGTGTACGTCGCACCGATCCAAACAAATTGGTGGAAGATGTCGAGTTCATGGCGGCATCAGGAATGTATCGCGCATTCCAAAAGGAATTGAGTGCTGACGGAGAATTGACGGCAGTTGACAGAGAACGTCTGAAGAAGTACCGAGTTCAACTTGAAGAATATTTCCCGGGTTATAAGTACCGCGAACAAAACGTCAACAGGATTGAGGATCAAATTAATTCGGCAATTCTGGCGGCCAACGACACCCGCATTTCTGGTAACACGACAGCAGAGGCAGTGAAAGCCTATGCCGAGCATCGTCAGTGGGCGATTGATTCTGCTAACGCCCGACGAGAAATTGCTGGGAGAGATCCGCTCAACAAGTTTGCTTTGAACGGTAACGCCAACGCTGACCTGCGTTTGTATTTGCGTGACATCGGAGAACTAATCGTTCAGCAAACTCCCGAATTCGCACGTATTTACGATGCTATATTTTATTACGAGATTGACGAGGTTGGCTGATGGTTGCGATGAACAGACCACAAGAAACAGGGACGGAAGGAAGCACTACGCCCACAACCGTACCCAGTCCTGGTGTCCCCAAACCCCCGACAGAAGCGGATGTCGGCACACAACAAGAATCAGATCTGCAGATTTTTCCGCCCGCACGCTGGGCTCGCGTCGGAGGCAAATGGGTTTACGACACCCATCGGGGCGTTGTCGAGCAGAACGGCGCAATCCGAAATTACTATTGGGACGGCGAAGAAAACCAGATTTGGTTCGGTATGTCAGCCTCCATGCAGGCAACCATCACCGATATTTTTGACAAGAAGGGTTTGCCCACTGGAAGTATCAACGCTGTTCTTAGTTCTTTTAGGACTTTATTGGGTCAGGCAAACAGCCTGGGAGAGTCCTGGCGTTCAACACTCAACCGGTTTGAAAAACTGCCGGACTACAAGAAAACATCTACGGGCCCGGCATACCGTGTCGCCAACCCAGCAGACCTAAGGGCGGTCGCCAAAGCGGTATTCAGGGAAACCATCGGCCGTGAAGCCAACGAAGACGAGATGACAAGGTTCATTTCTTCGTATCAGCAGGCGCAACGTGTCGGTGCTGGCGGGTCTGTTGCTGCCCCATCTGCTGAGGTTGCCGCCCAAGATTTTGCTCGTATCGCAGCCCCGAAGGAAGCGGCCGCATATGAAATGTTGGGCTATATCGGCCAGTTCGTGAACGCTGTGCAGGGGGTGGGTCGCTGATGGCACTTCCTGCTCCGCCCACAGCAAGCCCCGGTGAAGGGCGTGTATGGGCCTATAACTATCAGTTGAAAAAGTATGATTCTGTCAAGGCTGGTGCCGACGTTTTGAACAGCACGCCATACGTTGAGCCAGCGACACAATCAACAGCAGAAGTTGATACGAGATCGTTCCCTATTGGTCAAGAACCGCCGCCGGGCTACAAATGGGTTTCTGGTGGCGGCCAATATCCGGTATTGGTCAGGATTGATGATCCGACCGAGCAGGTCGATACAACTGACGACACAATTGACGACACAACAACCGACGATGAAAAAACACAACCGGGCCCTAAGCCGGAACCGATCGATTGGGAAGCAATCGTTGCAGCCATCGAGGTCAACGCCATCGAAGCCGCCAAAGAACTATACGGCGGGTTCTATGCGCTGATTGAGCAGAACGAAGAAATCAAGAAATTGATCCTCGATGCGTATACCGAGAAGTGGGACACCAACAAATTTAATGTCAAGTTGCGAGATACCGAATGGTGGAAAACAACTGCTGATGCTGCCCGCAAGTTTGACATTGACGAACAACTAGACCCGGCGTCAACCAATCAACGGGTCAACGAACAGTCATTGAAAATTCAAGAAATGGCCATGGCCAAGGGCGTTCGACTGAACGATGTTGTTACACGTCAACTTGCTTACGATTCGCTTCGTATGGGTTGGGACAACATTACTCTTGCTAATTCGGTTGGCGCAGAAATTTTGAAGGCTGGCCCATCGACACAGTTATCGCAGGGTTATATCGGAAACAAGATCCGCGGCGACGCTTTGAAGTATGGCATCCGTTTGTCTGATTCGACGTTCACTAATTGGACAGAAAAGATTTTGACGGGTCAATCGTCGGATCAGATGTACAACGATTATCTGTTGAACCAAGCAAAAATGTTGTATCCGGCTTTGTCTGGCGGGTTTGATCGTGGACTGGAGTTTGGTGAGATGACTGATCCGTATGCTCAGCAGGCTTCTCGTTTGTTGGAGATTCCGACTGGTCAGATTGATTTCACTGATCCTAAGTGGGCTGCTGCTTTTTCTCAGATGGACAAGGACGGGAATCAGCGTCAGATGACGTATTCGGAGTGGGATCGTTATTTGAAGACGACGCCTGCGTTTGGGTTTGAGTATACGGATCAGGCTCGTAATCAGGCGTTGGATCTTGTTGGTCGTATTGGTCGATTGTTTGGAGCAGCGTAATGAGTGACGCACAGGTACCGTTTACACCAAATATCACAACCATTTCGTTTGAGGAGATGCCTGAGGAAAACAAGCAGAAGGCTCTTGACATTTTTGGTCGTCAGATGCGTGGCGAGATCACGCAGGCGGAGGCTGAAACCGAGGCACGAGCGAACGAAAACGAAGCCTTTGACAAGGTGTATGCCGGGGTGTTTTCTCCATCCGAAGGCGAGCCTAGCGACACAACACGGCAGCCACCGTTCTCTAATCGCCCAGGTCAGCCCGGTGCCGCTGGCGATGAAGCCATTTGCGGCCCTCGACCTGGCACGCCGTTGGAACCCGGACAGGTTCTTGTCTGTAACCGTCAGACACGTCGATGGGAAGTACAAAGAGATCCGGCTGCGGCGTATCGCCCACCCGCAGAACTTCGTGACCCAATGACAGATCCAACACGTGTTCCTGATGGCGCGCCGGAAGGTTACACCTACGAATGGAACGGTACTCGTTGGGTGCTCAAACGAGACGAGGACGCCGCTAGCCAGTTTGCTTTGCAGCAGGCACGCGAATCAGCGATGGATGTGATCGGTCGCCGCCTGGAAGCCTACGGCCTTGGTTCGCTCGCAAACTTTGTGTGGGACATTATCACCAAAGAAAACATCACCAGCGAATACGCCCTTATTGAACGTATCCGTGAAACCGATCAGTACAAGCAGCGGTTCCCAGCGATGAAAATGCGACGTGACCGCAACCTGACCGCTATCAGTGAGCAGGCTTACATCGACCTAGAAAACAGTTATCGGGAAACAATGAAAATAGCGGGGATGCCCAGAGGTTTGTTTGACGGGCCCGAAGATTTCACGTCTTTGATTAGTGGCGACGTATCCCCCAAAGAATTGCAGCAGCGAGTTCAG
>Ga0070754_10003836_pt1 | contig 10507 bp, 6 predicted proteins | sample VirMetDEL_Sep_01_FD_75181 | JGI IMG/M metagenome (GOLD analysis project Ga0070754, IMG submission 75181) | Aqueous microbial communities from the Delaware River and Bay under freshwater to marine salinity gradient to study organic matter... | ecosystem: Environmental > Aquatic > Marine > Coastal... | reverse complement strand
TCCAGTTGTATTTACAACATTATACAAAAGTGTATCACTTCTAAACTGGTTTTGATTACCACTAGCATCAAGAAGTTCTTTAGGAACTTTGTTTAAACTATCAGATATTAAAGTAGTAAATGCAAAACCTGAATTAGCGCTTGCGCTATTAAATTCTCCATTAACAATACCAGGCGTATACACGTTATAATATTCTTGTTGATTTTGTTTTACAACGATTTTATATGTATACCAACCTAATGGATTATTAACGCTGTATAAACCAGGCTCTCCTGTAGGTACTGGATTTGAATATTGTAATGGACTAAACGTACTTGTTATTTGCTCGTTAAATTGTATTTTTATAGAGTTACCAATATCGCTTAATACATCACCAAGGGTGTTTTGGCTTCTATATGGAAAATAAAAAGTAGAAGCGCCAAAGCTTTCAATCAATGTATCAGACGTTGTATCGCTACCAACGTTAGATAATATGACATCTGATTGTCTACCATATCTATCCATAAGAACTACACCTAATTGATAGTTTCTATTTCTTTTAACTGTACTCTCCGGGTATTCTTTATCTAAACCCATATAGTTAGTTCCACTGTCAATTTTTTGACTAGCGGTTACTTGATAATTTAAATGCTTAGGAGCTGTATGCTTATTCACATAATTACCATATATAACCCTGTTGCCTGAAACTTCTTGCGATAAAGCTTTTACAGGTGTTTTATCATAAATCCTACTTGTCTCTGAAGAAGGTAACGTTAATATAGGTTTTCTAGATTGATAATTATATTTGTAATAAGTATCGTTAGGGTGATTTGTTGTAATATCATCTAAAGTGATTGTGTCTAAAACTAATAAAGCTAAACTATCAGATTCTTGATATATAATATCTATTTCTGATATTTTAAACGCATTATTTAAAGCTGTACCTATAACGTTATCTGGAAAGTTAATAATTAATTCTATAAAATTAACTTTATTTTGCATAAAAGAAACTTCACCACTAGTGTAGGTTTCTTCTTCATCTCCGATTAAAAATCTACCGTCTTGTTTTGGTATAAATGCGCTTTGTGTAAATGGAGCTATTATAGAGTATTCGTCGTCTTCAAATTTAAATCTATAACTAAATTTTACATATTTATCTTGAAGAAACACAGGATCACCAGCGTAGTTAGGTATATAATCAGGATTTGGAGAAACAACTATAACGTCATTTATATCAAGAGTTACACTATTGTTTGTAATTAAAGACGTAGCTGTTGAACCTGCTTGAATGGTTGTGCCTGCGGGTATTTTAGTTATATCAGCTGGGTTTAAAGTTATAGTGTCACCAACTTCAAAAGTACCATAAGTTGTATTAAAATTAGGTATTGTAGTAGCACTAATTACCGCTGTAGAGGTGTAACCAACAGCACCATCAATTGTAGATGGAGAAACAACATCTTTCATTGTACCTTCAAAAGTACCAGGACTTGTTTCTCGTACAAGATCTATAGATTTGTAAGGCGCATATTTAGCTACGGAAATGTGATCTTCTTTAGAATAATAAAGACTATTGTTTAGTGCTTTATTTATATTTATTTTTCTTGGTTGATTTCTATTGTCAGTCCAAAACAATAAATCTTCTAAAATATTAACACCATAAATAGGGTGTGTAGTAGAAAAATTTAAAAATGTTCCAGCGACAAGAGTTTCAAAAGTATTAGCGTTATTTTTAACGTCTAAACAAACTATAAAAGATACACTGTTAGTACCTTGTTGGTTATTGGTTAAATTAGTTGGAGAAGTATCAGTATAACTTGTTAAAAATAAATATATTTTTTCATTTACTTCGTCTACACCGTAACCTATAACAGTAGGGCTAAAACCTGATGTAGCAGTAGCAATAAGCGAGTTACCTAATATGTTTTCAAGCGCACCTACGTCACTATCCTCTGATTCTGAAACAGCTATATTAAAAGCGTTTCTGTACTGATTATTTGGAACTAATCTAGAATCTAAATCTTTATTCATTTTAGACGCTAGAAAACTATTCTTTACTTCAGCCATTTAATTTTAGTGTTTTATCCATTTAGATTTACCACGCATAACCTGCACAAACTCATTTAGCTTGATATTAGATAAACGTATCTTAGCGTTGCGTAATTTAGCGCTTTTTTCTCTTTTTAATCTTTGTACTACGTATTCAGGTTGATTAATTCTACTAGCAATAATAGCATGTAGTATGTAAGCATACATAGCCTCTTCAGCCATTTTAGGAACTCTAGTATTTAAATCATTAGAAAGACCGTCAGATATATACTCAAAGTTTATTATTTTATCAACTAAATTATTTGAAAAAGATATACTATTTAAACGATCATTAATATTAAAATAACCGTTGACATTAGCGTATTGAGGATCTAAACCGTATTGTTGACCATATCCAACCATGTTGTTAAAGTCACTATAGAACTCAGCGGCAGCAAATGAATCGTTAGCAAGATTACCTGTGTTTCTTAATCCATTATTAGCCCATCTATCGTCTATTATAGAATTACCAGAATCTATATTATTATCAAAGCTATCTTGTATAGGAACTCCGGAAGTATCTTGTACTGGAAGCTCTGTTGGGCTTTGATGAAGTGTGTTTGTTGGCATTATAATATGCTGACGACCAGACTGATCAACCCAATATATGTTTACGTAATTAACATAATCTTGTGGTAATGGTATGCTTAAGCCCTGCGGTACGGTTAACTCTTGAGAGTTTACACTTTTCAATGTATCATAACTAAACTCTTGCATAGCACGTTTAGCGTGAAATATAACATCAGTACGTTTAACGCTTTGTAGCAATTTTCCTACGCCTACATAAGCAACTTGAAAGTTGTTTATAATATCATGTAGTTTAGTGTATGAGTACGATCCATAGTTTTCTTCTACAATACTACCATAAGCTTTTTCATTAGCTGTATTACCATAGTTGCCACCATCTATTTTTTTAAGCTGTACGACTATTTGAGTACCGTTTGTTAAAGGGTTTATAGAAACTTGAGTTCCAAGTCCATACCTAGCGTTACCATATGTTGTAGCACTCCAAATAAGTCGAAACTCAGTACCGTTGTCTATTATAGTTGATATCACAGCGGAAGTCGTAGCTCCAACACTACCAGTGCCATCCCAAGTAGCAAATGGAATTGATACAGTATCACCTAGGATTATAGTGCTTGAAAAGGCGTCTTTTGTTATATCAACATAGCTTACAAAACTTGGAACAGGGCTATTAAGCGATGAAAATTGTAAACCAGTTATATTTATAGTATTACCAGAGACAGTATAAGGATCTGTATATTCTGTATAACTACCAGCGCCACCATTTGGGCTTGTGTATAATTTAAAATTATTATTAGTGTAACTATCAGTAGCTGAAGATGCGGCATAGAATATTAAATCTGTATCAAATGTTGTTGTAAAACTTTGATTAATTCCATCAGCTGTAAATGACTGTGCGCCTTCGTAATATTGTCTGTTATTTTCTGTAAGTAATGACATTTATTAACTTTTTTCGTTTATATTTTCAGCTTGAACAGCTTGACTAGCCGCTTGAACTATTTGTGGGTCTCGTATAACGATACCAGCGTAAGCTAATATTCTTAATATAACTTCAGTTTGCTCCGCTTGATCTAATTGAAAATCAGTACTTATGCCTGAGTTATAAACAAGTATTTGAGTATTTGAATCTTTTGTAAATCCCCATACAACGTTTGAAGGTCTAGACACATAATCTAAGCTAAGTGGAGTTACGCTTGTTGGTTGAGATAATATTTTATTTTCCTGAAAAAGATATACAGGAAATTTTTCTGTAGGTTTTGTAAGTGGAGATGCAGCTATGTTGTAGTATTCATTACGCTGTAATCTTTGAAGCTCTACAGGATCACCAATAGTTGGTGTATAAGTAAGTGTACCTACCCTGTAAACATCACTTCCTATATCGGTATCTCTATTTATAGATTTAGTTTTTCTAAATAAAGATATTCTTTCGTCTATGCCAAGAACTCTATCGGCATAATCCATATCATTTTGTGGCACTCTAGACGTTTGATTTAAATCTTCAAAATACTTTTGAAATATTTGAAGCTGAACCTGTGTTGCTGTCTTGTTAAACTCATCAGGTGTTATGTAGCCACGCTGTTCTTTATTGAGTATAAGCAAAACGGTTTGATATACAGTATTTACGTTTATTGCCATTGATATTTTTATTTATATAAAGGGCGCATTACACGCCCTTATATATTGTTACACGTTAGAGAAGTTTTTTCTCTATTGATTTATAAACTTCAACGCCTTCGTCAGTTTTAAACCATGCTGCCATTGCAGAGTAAGGGTTTTCATCAAACGGTACGTTCATTAGTTTTCTTCCATTACTACCCCAAGTAAATGTTCTTTGATCTTGCGAAAGTTTAATAACACCAGATTCAGCAGCTACAATAGCTACATTTCTAAGTTGTACATTTTCATCATTAGCAAGCTCTATAAACAATTTAGAATTATTCTTAGCGAATATTAATAAATCACGCTTAAGTTCTTTAGAACTCATTTTAGATACCTTAGAGCCAACCTCTACACGCATTACAGCTTCTACTTGGTCTATATCCATAGCTTTAGCAGCGTTAAGCGCATCTATTTGCAATTCAATTACATCAAGTTCATCAGAAGCTTCTTCAGCAGCGCTAAACTCAGCGTATATTCTATTTTTTAAAGGGTGGTATATTGAAAGTAATTTTTGTAGGTTTTGTAATTGTTTAGGAACCGTTAACGATCCTTCTTTAAACATAATATGACCTAAAGTTACTTCACCTTTTTGCTCATCAACAAGCGGTGAGTCTTGGTTTGTTGCGTATCTAATCTCTCTTTGTTTACCTGTTTCCTGATCAAAATACAATAGTGAGTGTTTTCTAGTGTGTCTACCTGGAATCTTAAGAGTTAAAGGAGATTTATTACCTAATAAGTAATAAACGCGATCTTTAATTTCCCAACTAGGTTTAGCTGGTTCTTTATTTATTGCTGTATTTACAGTCTTTTCTTGTTGCGGTGTTTCAATAACATTATCCGCGATTTTAGCTTCTTTAGCCATGATATAATAAAATTAAATAATTAAAAAAAAATAAACCCCGCCCGTAGACGGGGATTATCACTAAAGTTGAATCATTAGATTCCTTTGAATAGTACAAAGTTGTTAGCACCTTGAGTTACCAAACATCTTTCAGATAGGAAGTTTACTTCCATTGCATCAAGAGTTGAGGTAAAAGCACCACCGGCAGAACCAGTTAACCAAGACTTCATACGACGATCGTCACTTTCAGAAGCTCTATATCGTACGTGTAAAAACGGACGACGGATGTTAGTTCCTAGAATCTGATCGTAAACTGTAGAAGTTCCAGCAGGAACTAATACACCTTCGATTGAATTGATTCCTGAAACACCACCACGAGTAGAAGCGTCATTTAAGTATTTCCAATCAGTCTTATAGAAATCGTAAGAACCACGACGGAATCCAGAGAATCCAAGGTTCAATGCCATTTCTTCAGAGTTTTCGAAAAGACCAAAAGCAGTACCACCAGCAGAACCAGCAGAAATAGCAGATAGCATATCATCAAAATCTAATGAAGTTTGACGTTGTAAAAACAACATGTTTTCTTCAATAGCTCCTTGAGTATCTAGGTTTTTAAGAATGTTATCAAACTCATCTAGTCCGTTAGCAGCAGTAAATCCTACTTCTACGTTACCACGAGCTTGAATAGCAGCGAATAAACCTTCAGTACCAGGTACAACACCTTGACCTACACCAGCGCCAGCGCCGATTTGGCTATACTCACCTTCAATCAATGCCATCTCTAAGTAATCTTCAAAACGCAAGCGAGTTTCAGATTCAGCTTTTAGATACCATAGGTAACCAGAAGTACCGTCTTCAGTAGCAACTTCAACCCAACCAATCTGAGCCATGTCAGATCCACTAACTACATACTGATCTCTAATAATGATCGGAGAGTTAGAAAATTGAGTTAGTTGAGGAGTTACAGAAATACGTGGCTGTGTTCCAGCTGCAACAGTACCACCATTTTGCATGCTAGTTCCTTTTGCATAAGCAGAACCATATACAAATACCTTGATACTACCAGAAGTTAATCCAGCACCACCAACAGTTCCGTCCCAGTTAGCAACTGTAATAGAACCATTAGCACCACCAACAACAGCTGGTACAGAAGCAGTAACAATACCTTTTTGCTCAGCACCTGTTACTGTGTCTAGAATTACTACTGTATCATTTACAGAAATAACATTTTGCAATGTAGCAGCACCCGCAGCAGGAGCAACTTCAATTACACCTGCATTTAGAATACAGTTATCATAAGCGATGTGCAAACGGTTTTGTTCAGACCAAATAACTTGATCAGAAGTCATTGGCATTTCAGCGCCAACCATACGTAAGAATCCAGATAGTGTACGATTACCGTAACGCTCTACTTCTTGTTCATAAATCTCAGGTAAATACTGTTGTGCAAAATCTGCACCAGCGCCTGTGTTAAATTGTAAGTAGTTTGTAGCCAACAACTGTTGAGTTGAAGAAGGTACTAAACTACCAAATTGTGGAGTTAAAGCCATAATTATAATTTTTGTTAGTTAAATTTTTTTGTTTTGATTTTTAATTTTGAAGAATCAATACCACTAACTGCTTTTACTTTTAATCCTCCAATATAAACATCACCAGAAGCTGTTTGCCTAGGTTCTGTACTTATATTTTTAGATTTAGCCATAACATCTTTAACAGCGTCAGCTTTGCCTTGCTCGTAAAAATGTTGTGCTATAGTATCAGCATTTCGCGCTGCGTATAAAGCCTTGTGGTAACCTTTAGCATCTTGTATTTCTCCTTTATCATTTAAGAACGTCTTAATAAAATTTGAAATATCAGATTGTTGCTCGCCTACCTGTGATGGGTTTTTAACACCATATCTAAACTTTTTATCACTAACATTGAAATCAAAACCTTTAAAATCATCGTTTAGTAATTGTTTAGTTTTTTGTTTAAAAACTTCATGCTTGGCTGAATTTGCTTTTTGCTCTTCATTGTATCGGGTGAAAAAGTCTGTAGCTTTTTTCTGCTCTTGGGTTACGCCTGGTCTCAACTTGATCTCATCGTAATACTTACCTTTTAAGCTTTCTAAAAAGTCTTTAGCTTTTGCAGCCTCCTCTTTAAACGCAATTTTCTTTTTGCGTATATCTTTTGGTTCATCTATATCCTCATCAAAATCAAAGTCTTCTAATAAAAGACTTACATCTTCAGAATCTAAATGTGGTTTAGTTTGTTTATAATACTCACGTATTAAAGTGGTGTTATCAACATTGGTATAATCTGCATTAAGTCTAACATAGTCTTGTACAGTTCCACCAGTCTCTTCCATAAAAGAAACTAGTTTTTCAATATTTTCTGGTAAAACTCTTTGTTCTTGTATAGCTTGCTCTACTTCATTAGCTACTTCTTCTTGAGCAGCATCTTCTTCATCTTCTATAATAGATAGTGGAGATACTACTTCTTCGTCGGAGTTCCGTACTTCTTCAACCACTTTTTCGCTGTCGCTACTGTTTGTGGGTTCTTTGATAACAACATCGCTATCATTTGTCTCTTGTGTTTGAACGGCATTTTCTTCTTTGTTTGGTACCACTACTTTGGTAACGTTTGATTCTACTTCTACTAAAGGTTCTTTCATGTTAACTTTAATAGGTTCGCCTTTGTTTTCACCTAAATTCTTAGGCTTTGAAGGAGTTTTTATTTTAAACTCTCCTTCTTGTTTTACTTGTTCTGACATAATATAATAATATAAAATTAATGGGATTTATTTTCAACGAGGCTCAAACTGTTCAAGTCCAAACCCTCCTAACGAGTCAAATCCTGATGACTCAAAGTTCTTAGGCAGTTCATCGTTTTGACGTTGTGAAATCATTTCTGATTGTTGCGTGCCTATAATTCTAGCACGCTCGTCTTTACGATCTTCTATATCTTGCTCTTTTTGTTTTTCAACACTAGCTCTTGCTTGAGATAATTGTAAATTATATTGAAACTCTTGCTCCATAAGCTGACGCTTAATTTGAGCTTCCATTTCCATTTTTTGAATATCAAATTGAGACTTACCTTGTTCTAATTGTAATTTACTTTCTGTAAGCGCTTGTTGTTTCTGAACCTCAGCCATAGCTGCTCTTTCAGAAGCTTCTGCATTAGCTTGGGCTTGCGCTTGAATATTAATTAAATTAGCTTGTTGTTTTTCTTGATTTCTTATTTTTTGTCTATACTTTAAGAATTGATTTGCTAATTTTAAATTTTTTATTTCTCTAATATCAATAGCATCTGATAATTCTATTGATTGATTTTGTAAAGCTATTTGTATATTTTGCTCTAGTTTATTTTTTTCTTCTTCTTCAGGTTCTAGCTCTAAGAATATACCAAACTCATGCATTGATAAGTCATCTAATTCTTCTAATGTAGCAACGTTAAAAGTATTTATAGATTTTAACAAAGCGTTTTTCGTCAAAGGAAAAGCCATCATATCAGCTAATCTAAGACTTATATTTTCAGAAGTACGTATTGTTAAATACATTAACGATTGTAGTATATGCTTTGTGGCTGTATTAGAAGCTGCTGCTGCTAGTTTTTGTAATCCAACTAATGAATCTTTAGCAGGTTGACTACCGTCTCTAGCCTCATTAAGCCCGGTTACGTCTCTAATCATCTGAAGATAATATTGATACGTTTGTATAAGAGCTTGTATTTTAGCCATACCAGACGATGTCTGTAATTCTTGAATTGGTACTTTACCTCTATTAGGATCACCATCTTGAGTTAAACTTCTACCTACAATACTACCAGTTTGAAAATACATATTCAACGCTTCGGCTGGATTGTAGTTTGTTCCATTACCAAGATCAACTTCTGCTAAGCCATCTACATCTACATAAACACCATCAGGCACCATACGTGCTAAAACCTGTTGTATTTTTAAATGCGTAAGCTGTATCATATCAGCAAAACCTATACACTTACTTACGACTGATTCTATACGACCTTTATACATTCTAGGCGCAGACAAACTATAGTTCATTTGTACCTTAGTTTGATCGCTGTAAGGTCTAGTCATGTTTTCAGCTAATTTCCACTCAAGCATTTTTTCATGCCCTAGTATCTTAGCACCACTATATAAAACTTCAATAGCTCTATGTACTCTTTCAAAGTTATCGTTTTCCGGTGGATCAAAAGTATCAGGCTTTTCTAAAGCTTTTTCAAGACCTTGATCTGTTTGTTTAATTTTAAATACTTGATTTTGGTATGTCTTGTATTCAAAATAAAGAACTTGAATTAAATTAGAATCATAATCCCAATTATAAAAGTTATTTCTATAGTTAGAATTACCTGGATATTTTTGTATTTCCTCTAATTCTGAATCTGTTAAATTTGGAAATTGTTTTTTAATCTCTTCTAAAGATAAACTTTTAACCTCACCTACATAATAAATGTCTTCAAAATTAGGATCTTCAGTGTAAGAATAAACGATACTAGCTGGATCTACATAATCAACCGTAATACCATTAGCTAAATTAAAGCTTGTTTTTACAGCTGATATACCTAATACAGTTAAATCATAAGCTAAACGCTTTTTTGTCTCTTCATACTTATTATAATCAAAGACATTATTAATAGCTTCTTCTTCTGCTATTTCAATACTTTGTTTATAATTCAACTGAAGATATAGATCTAATTCTTCAACGTTGTCTGGTAATTTAGAAGGATCGTCACTAGCGTAAAGATCTCTTCCTAGTGCTTGACCTAGTTGTTCTATTTTTTCTTTTTGTCTAATATCTCTTAATGCTCTATTAGCAAAATCAGTTCGTTTTTTAATAGCGTAAGGATCTGAAGCAAAAGATTTTATTCTATAACCTTTATCAGTCATACCGTTCACAACAATATCTACGAACTTAGATAAAACAGCCACTGGCTTCCAGTCTAAGTTTAAATAAGACAAATCACCATTTATAGATAATTCATCTTTGTATTTAGCTACAGACTGTTCTCCTCTTGCGTAGAGTTTTAAATCGTTAAAAAGTCTCCAATTGTTTCCAAATCTTCCACCATTTCCTGTTCCTCTGTCACCTCTAAACCATTCGCCTTCTATAGCTCTTGCTACAGATAAACCATATTCATAAGTCTCTTTTTCTGCGTCTGGTACTACCTGACTTGGAAAAGTGCTGCTAGAATTAGTATAAATCATCTATTTTATTATTTTTGAAATACTACCTTTGTTATCAAACTTCTTGAAACCTAAAGGAAAACTATTTTTTTTAACTACGTTTGTAGGTGTATACCTATGTTTGTTGCAAGCCATAAGCGCTAAACCAGAACTTATTGAAGCATCGTGCTTTGTTCTATTATTTATATTAAACTGCGACCAATCTTCTAATGTTTCTTGAAAATACATATCTCCGT
>Ga0070754_10003834_pt1 | contig 10508 bp, 6 predicted proteins | sample VirMetDEL_Sep_01_FD_75181 | JGI IMG/M metagenome (GOLD analysis project Ga0070754, IMG submission 75181) | Aqueous microbial communities from the Delaware River and Bay under freshwater to marine salinity gradient to study organic matter... | ecosystem: Environmental > Aquatic > Marine > Coastal... | reverse complement strand
GAGTCTCAGTAAGTCTGAAAGAGCGGCTACGGCTCGCAAGAAAAAAGCTGGAGGAGCAAAAGGAAAACAATTCGTAGCGAACACACCAAAAGCAAAAGTAAGAACTAAGAAATAATGGCAATCGACAAAGATAAAATGAAATGCAACGTACCTCGCCGAGATGTTCAAGGCGGTAAGAAGTTCGTAGTAAAAGCTTGCGAAGGTGGTAAAGAAAAGATTATTCGTTTCGGAGATGCGAATATGAAAATCAAAAAGAATATACCAGCTCGTAAAAAAAGCTACTGCGCTCGCAGTGCTGGCATCAAAGGTAAAGGAAAGATGTCCGCTAACTATTGGTCTAGGAGAGCTTGGGATTGCTAGATGGCAAGGTACGATACATATACTCAATTAGACGATAGAATGCTCGAAGACCTAGATATGGGTTACGTTGGATTCAATAATCGTCTGCGTCCGGATCAATTACCAAAAGGTATTTTATCAGATAGTAAAAATGGTAGAATGAATCAAGACGGCGAGTGGCAAACTCGTAAAGGTATAAATAATGTTATTGCACCACTGGCTACTGGTGCATCCGCATTGACACTTCCATTTTTTTTGGATGATACCGGAACACCTCCGACTCTTTCTGACGATTCTGTTAATGCAGTATACGGTTCTTGTATTTTTTCAGATCCTAATGATGATACTGAAAGCTACATTATGCTTGCGGCTAATACTAAGGTGGTAGCTGTAAAGGTATCGGATCCTAATGTTACCTACGATTTAACTTACCCTATTGGATTTACTGTATCGGATAATGTAGATTTAATACAAGCATTTAATAAATTATTTTTATTCCGCAAAGGTGGAAACGTTTCATTCTTTAAGGATTTATCCGCTACAAATATAAACACTAGTCCGCAGTTGGAAAAAGTAGAAAGCGGTGAGTTCCAGCAACCAACTCAGATTGTTTGCGCCGCTGGTGAGTTCGCTTTAATTGAAAACAGAGGAGTAGTACATCAATCCGATGGAGTATCAGAAGGTTCGGTTATTTCGGTAGTAGGTGATAAAACACTTGATGCTGACCAAACATCTGGACTTACTATAGGGGCTAGGTTTACGGTAGCGGATGTATTTGTTGGAGGTAGTCCCACGGATATAACGGTCGCTGTTAAGAGTGGAGTTGTTGTCGGTGGGGAGTTCGATGGATTATATAAAGTAACTATAACAGCTGCTGGTCACGGATTACACGTAGGTAATCCTATAACAATAAGTAATTTTGGGGATATTAAGGTAGATGGAAGTAGATTCGTTGCCGAAAGTTCAACGGATACTTTATCATTTTATGTTCCACAAAATCCAAATGTAGCACTAACTGGTAATGAAACTGTAGAATTAGCTCACGGATTTGATTTCTTTGTGGATTCTAGTAAAACAGACTCTCACGTTACGGACGGAGATAGCTTAACAAGTACTCCAGTATTTACGCGTGATGTTTCTATAGGTTTAGGATTTTCTCATATGCCGGCTCCAGAGTACGGTGTATATCACCAAAGAAGACTAGCTGTTCCCTATAGGTATAGCGTAAGTGACGCTGAAGACACTTATGTTGACCGAAAAATCTTTGATGAAATATTATTATCAGACATTCTAGATACAGATACATACGACCAAGTGTACGGACAATTTAGATTTAATGCTGGTAAATCCGATTTTAACGTAGGTATGCACTCATTTTCTGATGATAAACTTATTGTGTTTAACCGCAATAGTATACACATTGTTGTCGGTAGCGGAAGTATAGCTAACGCGGCTGTGCAATTATTGACGGACGAAGTGGGATTACTAGCTAGAAAATCTGTTGTACAAGTAGGGAATCAAGTTCTATTTTTATCTGACAATGGTATATACGGAATGAATTTCATTGATTTATATAACCTTCGAGGCAATGATGTACCACTATCAGAAAGTATAAATAAAACAATATCTGATATAGATAAAGATAACGCAGTTAATTCAGTCGCTGTTTATTTTGACAACAAGTACTATATAGCGCTTCCTACAAAGACATTTGCTGACGGAAGTCCGAATGCACAAGGAATAAATAATGTTTTATTAATTTATAATTTCTTAAATAAAAGCTGGGAATCAATAGATTTCGTAAGCAACACAGATACTTCCGGAAATACTATCCCTAGATTTTCTTTTAATAACTTATTAGTAGCCGGAAAGGGATCTAAGAGAGGTGTTTATGTAACCAATAAGGATGGCGGCATACACAAACTAGAAGAGTTCGATGACGGCATAGATAGAGTAATTACTGAAATTGGAACAGACTTAAAGAGCGTTACAGTAGATGGATCAGCTACCACTAGAATGTTTACACTAGGCTCTATAGACCGAAAGAAATTCAACAACTTTGAAATGCACTTACAGTCCGGAGTAGATAGAGCATCGGATGCAACAATATCGGCTACTACCGAAAACCTTGATTCCGAGCCAGCATTGGACTTAACCCCAAGTGGAAGCGTAGGACTAACCTACGGACCTTTCAAAAATCAAGATGGCGTAGAACAGTCTAACATACCAGCAAATGAAGATGTGTCCATCAGAGGACGAATTGGAAACAAGAGAGCGTATGGTATGCAGATTACTTTAAATAGCACTTTAGGTAGACCTAGATTGAGATCTGTTAAGGTAGCCGGAGCTGAGACGTTCCGCTCGACAAGTAGTGTACAATAGTAATAAATAATTTAATAAGATATGTCTATTTTAATTAAAGGAAAAGACTTTGGTCCAACCGAACAAGTAACATCAACTAAGTTGGATGAATTAGTTGATAACGCGTCATTTACGGATGACAACGAAAATTCAGTAGCTTACACTGGCACAACTGGTACTTGTTTGCTAGGCGGTGGACTAGAGGTTACCAGCTTGGGTCAACTTCAAATAGCTGATTCCGGGGTAAATACTAACGAAATATCCGATGGTGCTGTTACTAATGCAAAGATTGCTGATTTAGATGTTAGTACCAGTAAGATTACTAATTTAGCTGTCATCACTGGTAAGATTGGTAATAATGCAGTTACTCAAGCCAAGATTGCTAATGATGCAGTAGGGGCGGATCAATTAGCTTCAAGCGCTGTTGTGACTGATTCTATAGTAAACCTTAATGTTACAACTGCAAAGATTGCTAATGACGCAATTACAACGGATAAGATTGCTAATGACGCAATTACAACGGATAAGATTGCAGACGATGTAGAACTCGGAGGAAACCCTACAACTACTACTCAAGCTGCCACAGACAATTCAACTAGAATAGCTACTACATCTTACGTTACTAGTGGTATAGCAAATGCACTTACCGGAAGCGGTGGTATATTTGGTACTATAGATCAAACAGCTGATTCAAACCCTAAGATTTTTTCTAAGAACTCAAGTGGCGAATACGACAGCGTAGCCCCAAGTGGCGATGTAGCAATGACACAAGCTGGGGCATTTACTATTCAAGACGATGCTGTTACTGCTTCTAAGATAGACTTTATTGATGATAGTTTAGCCGCGACTGACGGTCATATATTAATAGCAGACGGTACTGAATTTAACAATAAAGCTGTTTCTGGAGATGTTGCTATAACAAATACTGGTAATACTACAATTCAAGCCAATGCGGTAGAAGGAACTATGCTAAATAGTAATACCGCAGATGATTCCACTATTGAGTTAAGCGGCGATACTCTTAGTGTAAAAGATAGCGGGATAACTACAGTAAAGCTAAATAACAGTGCAGTTACTACAGCTAAAATTGCTGATTCTACTGGGGCTTCAGATGGAGTAACAACTGCAAAGATTGCCGATGACGCAGTTACTGGGGCTAAAATAAGTGATACTGCTGCGTTACCAGATGGAGTTACTGCTACTACTCAAAGTGCCGGAAACAATACAACAAAAGTTGCTACTACGGCATTTGTTGAAACCGCAGTAAGTAGTAATGGATTAGCCTTCTCTATACTAACAAGTTTAGGTGGAGTAAGAACGGATTCTAGTTTTTACTACAAGGATATGAGCGAATCATACGATCCTTATAATTTAATTACTTTTTCTAGTGGTAATATTACATTTGCTTCAACTGGAACTTACTTGATAGAACTGGTTGGAACCTTTCGAGATACTGACACTACAGTTGGACCTACGGATAAATATGGATTAAGTTTTACATCTTCTACATCTTCTACTACAAACTTAATGGATGAAGTAACAAATGTAAGCTTTCAGCAGACTAATGATGAGGAGTGGCATCCGTATTCAGTTTCATACATAAGAACAATTAGTGATGTATCAACAGATAAACTTGCTATACGTATTGTACCTATATCCGGTGCTTCTAGTACTCAATGGCAATCTAAAAATGTAGTTCTAAAAATAAGCAAATTAACATAATATGAAGAACTTTTTAATAGAATTTTTTAGACCTTTAGATAATCTTATCTTTAATTACTTCGTAAAGATCGGAGCAATTAAACCGTTTTGGCAAGCACTAGCTACTATTGGTGGCAGTCTCGTAGCTAAAAAATCAGCCGATAAATCACGAAAGGCTGGACAAGCATCTGAGGCAAGATCACAAGCTCAAATAGATGAAGCCTTTGAGAAAATAAGAGACCCTATTGAGATAATTCTAGAAGCTTACGGTCCAGAAGGATTGTACAGCGAAGAAGTTATGGGTTCAATACTTGGAGCTGAATCCAAGTTTATGGGTCCAATGACGGACTTACTGAAGAACTACGGTCAAACAATGGCTTTCGGCGAAGGTGGCTTGGATGAATTATCTAAACAAACCACTGAGAGTATTTTAGGTAGAATTAAGGAACTTGGACCAGAGTTTAGACAAGCTCTTGAGGATCCAAGGATGGCTTCTTTATTAGAGGAACAAATATCTAATTTTAAACAATCATACGCCGCATCTGAAGGTAATGCTGAAGCATTAGAAGCTACTGCAAAAGAGTTTGATGCTGGATTAAAAAGTTCATTACAACAAGCTGGCGTATCAATAGATACTATAAATCAAGCTGAAGTAAGTTCCGCTAAACCCTTCTTAGAAGGAGCAGAAGGATTTGATACCTCAAGACTTAGAGGCTTTGACTTAGGAGCACTAAGAAATTTTGACACAAGTGCATTAAAAAATTTTGATACTTCAAGACTTAGAGACTTTGATCTTAGCGGAATAAGAGATCTAAGTTTTGATGAACTAAAGAATCTATCTATGGATCAAAGCTCTGCATTCTTAGGAGACATCCGAGGATTGACAGACATAGAGAGAGCAGAAGCTCAAAGGCTCACAGAAGCCGCTAGAGGTCCTCTTGGATTTGAATCTATTCGTAGTGCAGAACAAGCCGCAAGAGCAGAAGGTGGTGCCTTAGGTAGACAGCTAGATGCTTCAGCGGTAGCAAGAGCTGCGTTAGGTAGAGAAGGAGCTGTTATGGCTCGTGAAGATAGAGCCGCTGCCGCAAGATCAAGAGCCGCCGAAATGGCTGGACTCGGTGGTAAGTTGGGATTATCTCAAGAATCATTAAGAGGTGACTTAGCTACTACAGCCGCAAAACTAGGATTGACTCAACAGCAACTATTAGCACAAATTGGGTTAACTGCTGAAGAAGCATCAGAAAGACTACGATTAGGGGCACTAGAAACCGGATTAGGTTTAGATTTAACTGCAACCGAAGCTGCATCTAGACTAGGATTAGGTGCTGAAGAAGCTGCATCTAAAATTGATCTATCCGCACTGGGACTAGGAGCTGAGATCGGTTTAGGTTTAGACAAACTGGGTCTAGCAAAAGAAGAACTAGCATCCGGAAGACAACTGGATTTAGCTAAACTTCAAGGACTATATGGGGCACAAGCTAGACAAGATGCAATATCGGCTAGAGAAGAAGGTAGAGCCGGATTCAGAGATGTATTTTCGGCAGCTCAAGCAACAAGCGTTGACCCAAGTAGTATATTTTTTGGAGAAGCCGCTCCGGGATTTAACTTGTACTCAAGTATTTTATCTCAAAAACCGGGAACAATATTTACTGACCCCGGATTTGCTCTAAATATAGGTTCTCAGTACGACACTACACTAGCCGACATACTATTAGGAGGAGCTGGTATCTCAGCTTCTCAAGCCGCTGGACAATATTCGGCAGCTGGAGATCAGTTCGGTACTGCGTTAAAGTTATTCGGCGATATAGATTTCAGCGGAGGTCTTACCGGCGATCCAAAAACTAGTATATTCGATTAATTATGTTTCAAAGAGGAGTATCACCAGTCACGCTATCTAAATTAAATGTTCGTCCAGCAGTTGAAGCCGCTCAGATGGTTGCAGCCGCGAAGGCGAATCTAAATAGTAGTGTCAATCAATCAATCTTGGATTTTGCTCAAAAGCAACAAAAGAAAAAGCAAGATAAAATTGGAATCAAGGCTATACAAAATATGTACGGTCTAGATGACACTACAGCTAAAGCTGTTTATAGTGACGAAATAGTCCGAGATGCTTTTGTCCAAAAACAAAAAGCTGATTCGGATTTAACAAGAAGACAAGCGGAACAAATTAAGTTACAAATGTTGCAAGAAGAACAGAAAAGAAGTCAAGAACAAAGAGATATATTCGGGAAAGCTATTTCTGTAAACACAACGCCAGATGGAACAGTTGATGTATCTGGTGTAAGACAATCATTTATTGACTTAGGGGGAACAGATGAAAGTGTTCTTGGAGGTCTATACCTTGGAACAGATTACAAATTAGATCAAGAAACTGGATTAGTACTTGTTGATGGAGAACCTAAATTCAATGTAGGTAAAGCATTTGTTAAGCCAACTGAATCTGAGTTAAAACTCAAGCAACTAGAGGTAGATAAAAAGCAAGCAGAGGTAGATAAACTTCTTGCTCAAATAGAAGAAATAAAAGCTGGGGATACCGTTAATGATGATTCAGATCCATTTACTGGCACTGAAAATCCTAAGGTAAATCAATTTATGTCAGCTAATCCGCAATTTAAAACATACGAAGAAGCTGAGAAGCACTTAAAAGAAAAAGGTTTATTATAATATGTCCGTAAAAGACGAAATAGATTATTCTATGTTCGGGGGAGATAGCATAGACTATTCAATGTTCGGACAGAAAGAAGAAGAGGGTCCTAGCCTAACACAAACTGGTGCTGGATTAATCTCCGAAGTGGGTATCGGTGAAGGTGCTAAGTTATATGGATCTCTTACATTTGGACCATTGGGTTACGCTATTGGGGGAATCGCTGGAGGAATCGCCGGCTCAATATCTGCACAGAAAATAGAAGGTCGAGACGAAATATCTTGGGGGCGTGTAACGGCAGACACTTTACTTAACTTGATTCCCGGAGGATTAGGCAAAGCTAAAAAGGGTGCAAAGATACTACCTAGATTAGCTAAAGAAGGAACTAAAAGAGCTGTAGGTGGAGCTGCAATAGCTACTGGTGCAGCTCAAGTAGAGAAAGCTATCGAAGAGGGAGATTACCTTACTGTAGAAGAATTTGAAAACGCCGCAAAGCAAGGTGCATTAATCAATGTAGGTTTCGGTGCAGCTGGAGAGTTACTCAAGAAAGCGTATCCTAAGTTCGCCGGAAAAGGATCTGATGTATTAAATGATGCTTACGAAAAAGGAGACCCAGATGCTACTCAGATAGTAGAAACATTTGCTGGAGAAAATACAGTAGGTAAAGGTTCTCGATACAAAAGAATGATTCTAGAAAGAGTATATCCTTCTAAGTTGACTGGAAAAAAAGTAACATTAGATATAGATAGAGCTAAGAATGAAGCCGAAGCTGCTAGAGAGATGGGAGTTCGTATTAAGAAACAAATAGAACTAGCCGGCAAAGATGCTACCGATACAGAAAAGAAACTACTAGACGATTACGTAACTAATAAGTCCGCCGATTTACCGGAAAGATTCCGAGGTATTCAAGGTAATTTAAATCAAGTAAGAGAAAAGATAGATGAATATCAAAACACTCTTTTGAATCTTTACTACGATGGTGCACTAAAGATAGACGAAAGGATAGCTCAAAAGATAGAGGATAGCGTAGATGCTAAAAACTATTTTACTAGGGAGTACAAACTTTACGAGGACCCATCTTACGTACCTTCGGTTCAATCAACCGAAAAGCTCAAGCAGAGCTTAATGAAAGATACTATCTCTGAAGGAAAGAAACGTAAGGGTATGACTTCAGATGAAGCCAGTGAATTTGTTCAAGACATTCTAGATAAAAGAGATAGACCTCTACAGTTGCTTAACTCAGTTTACGGAAACAAAAGAGTTCTAAGAAGGAAGAAAGATTTATCTGACGAAATGAGAGAGTTTCTCGGCGAGTACGATGAACTAGAAGTAGGAGAAAAGATGTTTGGAACTATGTCTAGATTAGGAAGACTAGCATCTGAAGAAGCTGGTAACGCTAGAGTATATGATTCTTTACTAAATACTGGTGTAGCTCAAAAGTTTGCACCCGGAAATGTACCCGAAGGATATAATAAACTATTCATAAGAAACAAAGAGTACGATGCTTATGTACCGGAGGATATAAATAGATCCCTTAATAGATTGTACGCTTCTGGAATAGCCAAAGATACTGGCAATTTTGCTTTTGATTTAGTTAAAAGAATTATGGCTACTACAACATCTGGTGCAAAATTTGTTTTAGTTCCATTGAATGCAGCTTCATATCCAGTTCAGTTAATTGGTAATATGACATTAGCTGTAGGTCAAGGTCTTAATCCACTAGGAAGACGCTATTGGAAGGACTTTGGTAAAGGTATTAAAGTAGGATACAATGAAGTACTTCCAGAAAAACTTAAATCCAAAAAACTTTCATTGAAAGAACTAACTGAATTAAAAGAATTAAATTTAGTTAATAAAGGTGTAACTGCAGCTGATATTAAACGAGGGTTTGATGAAGGACTCGGAGGAGGCAAATTTGGTAAAGTGGTTGAAAAAGCAACTAACACAACTAGCGGTGCTTACAATTTATTTGATACAGCACAAAGATTATCCGTATTTGAAAATTATAAACATTTTTTGAAAAAGATTATCCCAGAAGATACAATAAAAGGAATGGGTAAAGATTTCAATAGATTAGCTGCGGATCTAACAAATGACACCTATATGAATTACGATAGAGTATCAAAAAACTTGAGAGCTCTTTCTAGGTACGGATTCTTAAATGAGTTTGGTGCATTTAACTTTGAGTTAATGAGAACAACTTGGAATCAAGCTAAGTTAAATAAAAGTATGATGGATGGCAGCTTTGCTAAAAATTTAGAGGAGCAGTACAATATAAAATTACAACCAGATGCTCTATCTAAAATAAAACGAGAAGGGGGTATAAGGACTGGATTACTAGCTAGTATGTTAGGTGCAGCTAGTGTAGGTAAAGATGTATTTAATAAAACCGGTGGAGTTGATGAAGATCAAGAGGAAGCGTTGAAGGATATTGTGTACGCTCCTTGGGAACAAGATCAAGCAATACACGTAAGGAGAGATGGAGACAAAGTTAGGTTAGCTAATATATCATATCAATTCCCAGTTGCTGAATTAACATCTGTTGTAGAAGGTGCAGAAAGAGGAGAAACATTTACCGAATCTATGTACGGTATGATCGATTCCTTGTGGGGTAAAATCGGCGGAGAAGGTGTAACAATAAATCTCAAGAACTTTGCTGCATTTAGCAATGGATTTGATCCCAATACCGGAAGAAGAATAAGCACAAGAGAAAGGGGAAGCTTGCCAGAGACGTTAGACTTGGCTGCTTGGTACTTGGGCGAAACATTTACACCCGGAACTATTAGGGACTTTAAGAAGATAAGCGAAAGAGAAACTAATGATAATATATTTAGATATACTTTAGGTTATCGCGTAAGAAATGCTAGTATAGATGAAGCCGCCGGATATAAACTAAGAGGTATTAACACAACCTTAAATGATATTAGAGGTAGATATTCTCGTGAAGCAAAAGATGTTGGTAATCTAGCTAGGGAATATAATATTCAAAATAATATTTACAGACAGACCGTAGAAAGGGGTATCAAGAATATCAATAGTTTAAGAACACTTGGTTACACTGACGAACAGATACTAGCATTAGGATCAAATAAAAAAGTTAGAAAATCTCTTATGGAAGAAATGATGAGAGGTGAAGTTAAAGATATGCAAATATCTCCTACTATGCCACGTGGTTCCAAGTACAAAGAAGATAGAGTCAAGAAATATATAGATGTAGCACAAAAACTTCCGACGGATATGGTAATGAAAATGCTTAGAGAAGACTTTGCTAACAATAAAATAAAAGCACCAGAAGTAAAAGCTATTATGGGTGCTCTAAAAATGCAACAAGCTCTTAGTAAATAAAAAACCCCCACCGGAAAACAAACAAACGGTGAGGGCTTTTTGGGTAGATAACGGTAGCAATAACCTAACTGAACATAACTGAATCTAAGACATATTAGAAAGTAATTCTTTGAGGTGT
>Ga0070754_10003832_pt1 | contig 10509 bp, 15 predicted proteins | sample VirMetDEL_Sep_01_FD_75181 | JGI IMG/M metagenome (GOLD analysis project Ga0070754, IMG submission 75181) | Aqueous microbial communities from the Delaware River and Bay under freshwater to marine salinity gradient to study organic matter... | ecosystem: Environmental > Aquatic > Marine >... | reverse complement strand
TAGGTCTTATCCTATTTGTGCTGAACATGTAACTCATAGTATGTCGTTAATTTTTACAAGAACCTCTTTCTTAGTCTTTTTCTCAATAGTTTTAGCGCCATAAGAAGTCTCTAACGTTTTAACCATATCAGGAAGTTCAGAATGAATCTTAACAACCAAGTCGGTATATTTCTTTTTCTCATCTATGTCCATTGTTGCAAGAGTAGTATTGTCTACAATAATCATATCATTAAGCACTTCAAACATGTATTGACTCATAAGTTTTGCTCTCAGCCTGTACTCAGGATTGAACAACTCCATTTTTCTTATACCATTAACAAGGTGTTCTGGCATTTCACCATTTAATATACCTTGAAGGTCTTTTCTTGAGCTGTAACTTTTTCCGTATACTAACTCTAAAGCTTTTATAAGTCTTTTTGCTTTATCTAGTTTATATATTGGGCTTGTTCTATTGCCTAAAAACCAACAAAGTCTTACTTCTTTTACTTTTAACGACTTAAACTCTTCTACTTCAGCTAGTTCGGGGTACTCTATTCTTAAGTCTCCATCCCTGTCTAAACCGAAAAGAACAATATCAACTTCTTTTCTTGCCATAAAATTAATAAAAAAATAGGGTAGAGGATTTTACCCCTACCCTACAAATATAATTAAAAATTAATTACAGTGCTGGACACCCTAGGTAGTCGGCAACAGGAGTGTGAGTTCCATCAAGGAAATCAGTAATCGCTGTTACAGCAGCTCCAGTACCTCCAGCATCTTGCTTTAGGTAAACTAAAGAGATAGCAGGAAGAACAGCTTGAAGACCGCTAATAGCATTGCTTCGAGTGAATTTTCTGTGTTTGATAATGAATCTATCATAACCAGCAGCATCAGCAACAGCAGCACTAATTCCGTAAGCCAAAACTTCAGCTTCAGTTCCAACAGGTGCAACAAATGCAGCATTGTCAGCCTTAGTGGCTCCAGCAGGTGCAGTAATTTCTAATGCTCCAGCGTCAGCAGATAAAGCAGTAATTCGAACTACATCTCCAGCTTCAGCAGAAGCAGTAAAGTAAGCTCCTGGATCAGCAGCGATAGCAGCAACAAATGCAGCTTGAATTTCACCAACAGTAGCTGTAACGTCAGAAGAGATGTTGTAAGTACGAGTTTGATAAATCGCACCAGTCTCACGACCACCACCAAAGAAATTCTTTACGTTTGGAGCAGAAACAGTAAGAGAATAAACTCTATTGTTAACTACTGTAATACCTGTAAGGTCTACATCTACAGAGTGAGGAGTACCAGCTGTAAAATCAGTCTGATCAAACGCGATTAAATCACATGCTCGAACAACTAAAGAAGCATTTTCGTCTTCATCTTTAATAGTAATTGTACCTGCGTCTAGATCGTAATCTGTACCAGCAGGTGTGTTTAGAACAGTAACAGTATCTACGCTACCGATTCTAGGAAATTGATAATTAAAAGCCATTTTAAAAATGTATTATACACGGACATAAGTCGGTGTTGGTTTGTAAAAAACCATGCACAGTGCATAGCGTTACAAATATATATGTTTTTTAAATGCAAAATTTTAAGGAAAACACACTTTGTTAATAACTTTTTTAGAGAAAACTTTTTTTTCTTTTCTTTTCTTCTTTTTTCTTTTTCTTTCTTTTGGTTCTTTTCTTTCTTTTTCTTTTTTCTTGTTTTCTTTTGTTTTTTTTAAAAAATGCACTATATTTGCTTCAACATTAGAGTTGGTTGGTCGTTGGCTTTTTTATTTTACTTTGAACCCCCTTGTATTCTCTATCCAGTCCAACCATACAATTATACCTGGGGGTTTTTTTAAAAATTATGTATGGAATTATGGACAGTTTTAGAGTTGTGTGTGTTAATGATAATGCTAAACCAGATGGTTTTATTGGAGAGTGGATTAAGAAAAATGAAATCTACACAGTTGTTGACGCAAAGAACCTAGCAAGACAAAGAATGACCCTTGGGTATAAACTTGCCGAAGTGAATATAGCTGAAGGATCTAAGTTTCAATATTTTCTTTCTAATAGATTTAGACCTTTATCCGATGAAGATGAAATGATGGAAAAAGCATTAGAAGATTTAATGAAAGAGGTAGAGGAGGTTAATTTAATATGATTGATTCATCTATATTAAAAGAGCTAGACAAGTTTAGAGATATAATATTTAGAGAACGCTCTCACACTTACTTTTACAGAGAAAAAGAGTGTACTTCGGTTACTTCTATTGTTGGACAGTATCAAAAACCTTTTGAGTCAGAACTAATAGCAACTAGGTATGCTAAAAAGCATAACATACCCGTAATTCAAGTGTTAAAAGACTGGGAGGATAAAAGGGATTCCGCTGCATTTAAAGGTACACATGTACATGCTTATGCTGAATACTTATTTCAAAACAAATTATACGAAGACCCTCAGTTGTCTGAGATAAATCCCAATCTTTTAAGTTTTGTAGATAATTTTTTTAATGACACTAAAGGAAAGTTAATACTTGCTAAAGCAGAATTAGTTGTTGGAGATTATGAGTCAGGAATATGTGGAATGGTAGATAAGCTTTTCTATAATGAAACTTCTAATGAGTATCAAATATGGGACTATAAGACTAATAAAGAGATAAAAGACCATAGTCCTTATGGTAATAAGTTAATAAACGGATTAGACCACTTAGATGATTGTGAAATGACAAAATTTAGCCTTCAACTAGGTATATACAAACACATAATAGAGAAAAACACTAAAATAAGTGTAGGAAATTGTTATATTTGTTGGTTAAACACTGATAAGAATGAAAATTATGTTACCATTCCTGTTTGGGATTTAGGAGCGGAAGTAAATTTTATCATGAAAGAATGGGAAAATAGAATAATGTAAATTGAGTACATCTTCGTCATACTCTAGTAATAAACTTTCACAAGTAATAGGAGACGAAACTCAACATTTTATCACAAAATCTTATATAACACCAATATTTGAATCCACTAGATACGTTACAGAGTATCATCTTTATTGGTACAACTCTAATAAAAACTCATTTGAAGATGGACACGGATACACTAGGATGTCATATAAGAAAATGAATAAAAAAGAAATGAAACATTTCTATTCCATAGAAGAAGAATACGAACTAGTTAAAGAAAACGAACACGGATGTATTTGGGAAAATAAAAAACTAGGATTTGATAAATCAAAAGTTATACTTTCTCAATTTCAAATAGATTGGTCTACTTTATAACGTCTATCGGGGATTTAGATTCCATTTTATACTATTGTTAAAGTTGTTCCATTTGGAATTGTTAGTGTCGCATCAGGGCATAAAGTTAACGGTCCAGTATACTCTACAGTTGCATTTTCAGGCAAAAGTATATTACCTTCTAAACAGCTAGTTATTCTAAATCCATTTACATATATTGATGCACCTTCGATAGCTTGAATGAGATACCTAATGTCAAAGAACATATTATTCTCATTGCTATTTGAGTTTACTTGAGGCTTAAAATTTGATTTTTGTATATATGCCATTTTATGCTTTTAATTTTTCTACTTCTGCAGAAAGCTCTTGGATTGCCTTCACCAATATAGGTAGAAGCCTTGCTGGAGCTGCGTGCATTGTGTCTGATACAACGCCCTCCTTGACAAGTTTTAATTCTTCAGACAAATTATATTTTTCTTGAACCATCTTTAAATCTTGTGCAATAAATCCACAATCTTTAGACCCGTTTCTTTCAAAGTTTTCATCTCTATGATTCCAAACAAATTCAACAGGCTTTAAATCTTTAACTAGATTTAGTCCAGCAGAAATAACTTTAATATCTTTTTTATCCCTTTTATCAGACAAAAATTGTATAGTTGTAGCACTACAAAACAAATCTGTAGTATTTACATCTCCAAGTATTATCTGATTATTTATCGGGTCTGAGATATCTAAAGAGTTTGTTCCAATTAAGATATTATTACTTCCTGTTTTAAGGCTTCCTGCAATAGTATTAGCTCCAGTTCCTGCTTGGAACCCAATTAAAACATTATTTGAACCAGTATTTAATAAATATCCAGCTTTTCTTCCTACGACTGTATTATACTGTCCTGAGGCTATAGCTGCGCTAAGTGTTCCTGCGCCCCATGCTTCTGAACCTACAACAGTATTTCCATCTCCAGTTACGCCAGACGCAGCTTGAAGACCTACTGATGTGTTCCAATCGCCATGTAGGCTAGGATTATTACCATCCCCTTGAAGGGCTCTACATCCGATAGCTGTATTTCCTACACCTTCATTGTTTTTGTGAGCGTTTGCACCTACTGCAAGAGTTTGTGTATTTGAAGAAATAGTGCTTTCTGTGCCAATTGCAATTGAGTCAGATCCAAAACCTGTTCCTTGTATTTTAATCTCTACATTGTTTACCTTAGTGTCTTGCACGTTTGAAGCGTCTCCACCAAATATTTCGTTATCTCCTACATATAAAGGCATATCTTTTTTTTAAAGTTTTATATCACAAATATATGCAATATTCTAATTGATAATTTTTAGGATTTTGCCTGTTTTTGAATCGACCCTTGCAAGTTTCATCCTGTAATTAGTTTCCTTAGATTGAATATATCTAGTTACAACCTTGTTGTCTCCTTGTGCTGTTTTTATGTTTTCAGGTTCATACCTTGAGTGTGATTGTGCATTTATATACGCAAATGTAACTGCAAATATAGCATCATCATAGTCGTATCTTGTATCAGCCGCTTGGTATCTTGTCTGCCTATGACTCGTGGAACTTCTTAGGTCTTTTTCTACAAAAGTTTTTAATTGTTCCCATATCCAAGGTACGTCTATACTCTCAGCGTAAGTATCTAGCATTTCCTCGGTTTTAGCTATAATTCTAGGAGCTGTGTTAGCTTTATTAGATATGCCAAACCATTTTCCAGAATGTGTTTGAAGATATTCTGGTAATTGAGCCATAGCGGTAAATTTATTTCTAAACCCATGTATTTCTTGAAAGTCAAGGTGCATGTCTCCGATATTATTTTCTATAAGCTCTTTTACGCCTCCTCTTTTTTGCTGATCGTAATAAAGACTTTGGAGAAGCACTTGCAAGTAAGTTTGTTTAAATTTTCTATCTCTATGAAAAACAACTGAAGACACTGAGTTTGTATATGAATCCCATATAGCACTACACATTTTAGAGTGACCTGTTTCTGAATTAATAGGGTCAGTTCCTTGATACCATCTGTTTTTCCAAACCTCTCCATTTGGAGGATGATGCACAATAACTGCAGATGTGTTTATGTCTTCTCTACCTTTTGTAGGTATCCATTCTGCACCAACAATTCTATGCGTGGTTAACAAGTCTGCTGTTGGTTGAGACATATCCAGTATTGGATCAAAGTACCCATATTCAATAGGCACATCTTACCATATATATCGTTAAGCCTTTGATTGCATAAACTTATAGGGACTAAAGTTCTTGATTTACGCAAGAACATATCGTCTACAGTTATGGGATAGTGTTGATGAAACTGAACCTTTGCTATCTCACCTTTTTTTGTTCCTTCTAGCGCTAGGTATGCTTTTCTTTCGTTGTTGATGTGAGCATCTGTGACGCCTCTTCTAGCATAAGCATTAAAGAATAAAGGTATAATACCGTACTCATAATTACCTTCTTTCCATTGTTTTAAGCACATCTTAAACTCAGACTCAAATACTGAACCGCCTTTATCCATTTCACCGCCAGTACCCCAAGCCATAAACTGTTGTTGCATGGTCATTTTACCCGTGTCAGGGTTATACTTAAACAATGCAGGCCTTCCTTCTCGCATCATTTCTCCAAAGATATCAAACAAACCTATCTCGTCTACGAATACTGCAGATGGAGAACCACCGTTTATTGCGTCTACTTGTGGACTGTCTACCTGGAACCTTGAAGCTCCACCTTCGTCACGACCTTTCTTTTGACCTTTCTTGTCAAATGACATGACCTTATCTGTCCAGTTTTTTACCTCTTGAGCTATGTGATCAGGAATCTTTGTGTATGTCCACTTAACCTTGTCTCGGAATATCTCTATACCTTTTGATTCAGAGTGTGTAACAAACTTTATAAAATAAGACTTGTTTAGGTTTACTCTTTTCATTCCCGCCAAACACATTGTTGTTGTAAAACCAATCTGACGAGCCTTACCTATCATAAACGAATACCCGCAGTCAAATAAGAATAACAAAACTTTTTGAGCATCCCATGCTGAGTATTTTAACATACCCCCTTCGGATTTATCTTCTTTTATAAATCCATATTTGTTACAAAAATATAATGTATTGTCTTTGCATCTTTGAATCTCTTCAACGAGCCAATCATATTGATCTTCTTCGTTGTCAAAATCCATGATGGTAGATTTATCTTTTAGCCATTTATCGGCTTGGTCGCAGTAAAGACTAAAGGGTCTGAATTCTTTTTTATTCTGCCACCCAGAGTTAATACTGTCTATCCAATCTACAAATGATTTTGGATACTCAAATTCTTCATGTGATGGCTTCCACGCCTCCGTGGGTATATGACCCTTAATCATACTGTCTTTATCAGTATGAATCATATTTTATTCCTTATTTTTTTTCTTTTGGCTAGTCACTATTGGAGTATTCATTGCCTTTTGAAATTTTTTAAATTGATTTATGAACACTTTGCCTGCCTCTTTAAGATTTACACTTGATATAGTTCCTGGCATTGGGTCTGAATTCTTTTTTTTTCCATCTCCAGGCCCATTAACCTTTTGTTGTTTTCCCATGATTTAATATTTATCGCATGAGCATTTGCCCTTGCATTTTTTACATTTCTTTGATTTTCCTGCCATTTCTTTTCCGACAAGAATAGCCATCATTGCTTTTCCTCTCTTTTTCATTATGATTTCTTTTTACCTTTCTTTTTTGCTTCAGCAGCTTTTGCTTTAGCAGCTTCAAGAATTGCCATGAACTTTTCTTTCTTGCTCATTTTCTTGTCAGTTTTTTTCTTAGGTGACATTTTTAAATTGTTCATTTTGTTTTTCCCGTACATTGCCATAATTTCTATTTATTTTTTTTCTTAGGTGATGGTTTTTTGTAGCTGGTATCTTTAGGTACAGGTTTTTTAAAGGTGTGCGTTTTTTCTCCCCCTGTATCTTGCATTGTTTCGCCCGTACCAAAAGCAGTGCCCATTGTAAAAGAAGACTTGGGGAAATTGCTACCACTATTCATTGCTTTAATTCCAGCCGCAACTTTTGCTCCTAACAATTTTCCTGCAAGCTTATTAGCTTTTCCTGATTTCTTATCAGACCTTTTTTCTAGTCTAGCAGCTCTTTTTACTTTTCCTTTTTCTTCTGCTTTTTTAGATTTTTCACCTAGTTTATCTGCTTTAGCTTTTGCTTTTTTTATTCTATTAATTAAACTCATTATTTCTATTTTTTAATCATCAAAACATTTTCCACCTTGTCCAGAATGACAGCTTGGAGATGGATTTTTACTTTTTCTTCCGCCTCCGCCTTTTGCTTTATATCCACCCTTAAACACTTTAAGTTTTAACTTGGGGTTTTTTGGACTTGGAGGTTTTTCTTCTTTTTCTTTTTGTCTTTCAGCTCTAATTACTTCTCTCTCTACTTTTCTTTGAGCTCTTTTTTTCTTTCTGTAAAACTTTTTTCTTTCTCTGGGTGTAGAGTCTTCAGGAACTCCATCTATTTTATCTACAAGGGATTGAGCTTTTGACATTGCGATCTTAGTCTCTTCCTTGCTATATTTTTTTTCTTCTTTAGGAGCTTTTTCTTTTGGGGTTTTTTCTTTAGGAATAGGTGTTATCTTTTTAATGATAATATCACCTCTTCGATTTTTTCTTCTTTTTACATAAGAGCCATCATCGTTTTGAACGATTTCCCATCTTTTTTTTCTACCACCTTTTGCTGGACTTAACATGATACAAATATAAATGTTTTTATTATATCAATCTTTGAGAGTCTACCCACCTCTTTATAACATCCTCTCCATTAGTCCTTCCCCTTTCTATTCCAAGAGTCATTATTCTACCACCTACAGGTTTTACGGGAGCTCCTCTTTCTACATGCCACCCTTTTGACCCATCTCCATACTCTTCCTTGTATGTACCCGTAATCATTGAGTGAATGTATTTATGCTGAACCCTATATCCTATTTTAGGACTTTGGTCTAAATCCTCTCTTACATCATTTCTCGCAGAGTTTTCGTGTATATGACCCATAGTAAATACATCGCAACCCTCGTACATTTCTAACGCCCTAGTCAAATTAAGAGCCCCTTTAGTTACAACACCTCCACCACCTGACCCGTGAAAGTATTTTATTTTAAACGGAAACAATTTTTTATAGTATTCTCTTTTGACTATGAGCCAGCCACCGTAGCCGCCTGTTTGGACATTTGATTTACATTCGTAATTCAATATATCAACAAACCTCTGCAAGATGTCAGTCTCCTGCCACTTGATGATAGCCGTTTCATGATTCCCGTACCCAAGTACGGTCAATATGTCGGCATAGGGTTTGAAGAACGCTACTGCCGTTTCTATAATAGAGTCTAGGTATTTAGCGTTATTATGTTCTGGGCGGATATCGCTTTTATTGGCACGCCTATCTCCCTTACCTTGCATCAAGCAGAAGAAGTCTCCGTTAACCATAACGGGTATGCTATGGGTTTTACAGTAGTCTAGGTGTTTCTTAAGTAGTGTCCAATCGCATTTAGGATTGTCCCAGTGTATATCTGATAGCATAGCTACCCTTTTTTGATCTGTGTCTAAAATTAATTCGTGAACATTAGCTCCGTGTTTAATCAAGTTCATATTTGTTTGTTTTTATAACGTTAAGATTTTCGTCTCTCTTTGGAAGTTTGTCGTACTCCCTTACGGAGAAAAACATCTTTTTTATGGTTCCTTTGTAAAAGTATATAGGGTTAACCATGTACGTTCTTCTGTTCTTATGTTCGTGGTATCTTATTGCGTCAATTCCGCATAGCTCCTTTATAGATGCCATTACGTACCGCATATTCATATCGGTACATTGTTGTATATCTCTAAGGCTATAGTTTTTAACTATATTGCCGTATGACATTTGTTTTGTAAAAAATCTTACCATTCTGTTTGACGATGGCTTAACTGAATCAAGCATGTCCACCGACTCCATAAAGGTAAGCATATACCTGGTTCTTTTCTTTTTAAGTAGCTGACTAAGTATTACATCTGTTTCATCAGAATACCCCTGAGCTATCGGCACGAAATCCCCATGCTTGTCTTTGTGGTATATAACCTTGTCATCTCTTTTCTTGGACACGAACCTGTCCGCCTCCATTAGCAGCAAGTCATAGACTATGCTATTTTTTTCTCCTGTCATTAATTAATTTTTCTATGTTTAACTTAACCTTTTTGAGATGCGATATGCTCTCTTTGTGTTTGGTATGCTCATAGTAGATTAGTCCATTGATAGCCCTAGCGAATTCAACAACACTCATGTTGCCTTTCATTTTATTGCAGTCGCCACAGCATGGTACTTTATTGGAGTTGCTTAACTTGCCGCCCCTTGACTTAGGGAACAGATGATCTACGGTTCTGCTGTATTCATCTAGCTTGGTCTTACAATAAGCACATACACTTAAATCTACGCCTTTTTTAGATAGCATGTAGCAAATATACTAAAAAAATATGACTTTGTTACCACTTTTATAGAACAACTTGTTACCACTTACGACACAGCTCTAACCCCCATAGAATCTAGAAAGTTGTAAAAAACGCCTTATATATGTTTATCACTAATAGGATTAGCTAGGAAAATGGATGTAGTTCAACGGATCATGAAGCTGTTTGGAAAACTGCGTATGAGAGCGTTAACGGTAACGGTGGGACTCTTTATACCCTCCCGTGTATTAAAACCTCTTAAATCGTCTCTAAAGTGCCTTTATGGGAATCGTGTGAAAAAAGTATATGTAGATTTTGAGGTCTTTTACGGCGGTCAGTATCCCCTGCCCAAATCCTAACCGAAACTCCTTATTTAGAATCATTCTTAATAACATCAATAACTATCTTTATTATGCGTGCATAGTATTTTGTTATGCGTGCATATATTATGCGTGCATAGGATTTATTATGATTAGATTTTAATCATTTGTTTTGATTAGATTCTCATCATTGATGATCTGAATATCCTATACAAAATTTATTCGATATATCCTAATAATATTGTGTTCACTTTTGTAATTTATATTCATTCTAAATAGTAAAATGTTTATACAAAAAATTTCTGACAATTCAAAATATATACTGTTAAAATATCATAACAAAACAAAAACGAAAGTGCATACAAAAAATAATTGATATATCCAAGAAAAACCATAAAAAAAACGCATGGAAATTTCTTATTTAGAATCATTCTGTATTAGCATATTTTTTGACATTTGTGCTAAAAAAATTTGTAGAAGTCTACTTTATGACTAACTTAGTGGTATGAAATAAACGAAGAAAAAAATATCAAAAATGCCTCAGAT
>Ga0070754_10003829_pt1 | contig 10510 bp, 14 predicted proteins | sample VirMetDEL_Sep_01_FD_75181 | JGI IMG/M metagenome (GOLD analysis project Ga0070754, IMG submission 75181) | Aqueous microbial communities from the Delaware River and Bay under freshwater to marine salinity gradient to study organic matter... | ecosystem: Environmental > Aquatic > Marine >... | reverse complement strand
GTCGCACCTTTATTTGGTAAACCACAAAAGAGAAAGATTAAAGAAGAAAAAGTAAAAGGTGGTTTGGCGGATGGTATGTCATTGGAAGATATGGCTAAACACCACGATACAGATATTGAAACCGTAATTGAAGAATTACAAAAAGGTGTTAATGTTGAGATGGAACACACCAATGAAATGGTAGTTGCTTTTGAAATTGCAATGGACCATATATATGAAGATTTAGAATACTACGATAAGTTGGCGAAGATGGAAGGTGGTTCACACAAAGAAGAAGCCAAAGAGGCGACCACATCTGCGTCCGTTGGAGTATACGATGCACCTATTGGTGGAGGTAGAAAAGACCCTCTCCAAATAGATACACCAAAAAGTGTATATAGTAAATTACGTTCAGTTAAGGACCCAAACTTCCCTAAGTATGGTGGAAAGGGTGGTAAGTATGTAAAGATTAAAGATAAGTGTAAGAAATTTCCTTATTGTAATCAGGGTGATATTAAGGCTTTGGAATTCTTTGAGAACAACTTAGTTAAAGAAGCCATAAAAAGAGTAACGAGTAAATACAATGTTGACGAGACATATGTCAAGTCGGTTATTATTGAAAGATTAAAGAAATAAATGTCGTTTGGACTATATTTATAATTAAAATACTGTTATGAAGAACATTGAAAATATGATAGAAAAATTAGTTGAGAAGGTTTTAAATGAAGAAATCGACTCAAAGGTTAAAAATATTTCCGAGTCTGTTTCTCAAGAAATAGATGAGATGGATGAGTTTTACGAAGTAGCCAAGAAACGCAGAGAAGAGCGAATGGCATCACGAAAAGGTAAAGATGATTTAATAGGTGTTTATTCTAATAATTCAACTGAGGATGGTTTAGACCCTGAATTAGATGAAGAAGAAGTTGAAGAAGGAAACGCTTTTAGTGGTGCAAGGGCAGAGGCTATCAAAAAAGGTGAAAAAGAATTTACTGTTAACGGTAAAACTTACCCTGTTGAAGATGAAGAAGATGAAGTTAACGAATCTAAAAAACGTACACTTAAACTTACTGAAGACGAAATGGTTGAACTTATTGAAAGAATTGTAAACGAACAAAAGATTGAAGGTATCAGTTCTGAGAAAAGTGCAATGAAATCATCTAAAAGAGATACTGATGATTATATTAAAGCGGTAACCAAAAAGATGAAAGATTATCTTAAAGATGGTTCTGCTGGTGATTATGAAATGGAACCTGATTCTTTTCCAAAAGGAAACGGTGAATTAGGTGACAACGAAAAGATGGCTTACAAAGCTTCTGATGGTGTTGAGGAATACATTGACCAAATTGCACGTTCAGGTGGTATGGAGAACTTAGACTACGACCAAATCAAACCTGATGAGGAATGGTTAGACCTTAACATTATGGGTTCTTCAGAAACAGGAAACAACCCTGAGTGGGGTAATGCGGTTAAGACTAAGACAGGTGAGAAAGTTAAAGACAGAAAAGATAAGAACATCTTAGCTAAACTTAAGAAACAATCTTACAACAAAGCACCTCAACCTGTTACTGACTACGCGGGTAAGAAAACCCACAGTGATTCAATGGCAGGTATTGAAGTTAATGAGTCTAAGACTGATGACAAGAAAAAGAAAGTAGTTAATGAAGACATTGAAAGAATGAAAAATCTTTTCACACATAACTACAAAACACAATAATAAATAAAACTTTATATTTTACTGGTCCATATTATACTTTTCATATGAAGAGATATAGTATGGACCAATTTTTTAACTGGCTTTCTAAACCTATGAATCCAGAAGATATACAAGCGTGGTATGATGCAAATAATATTATACCTGAGTTCGTAGAACTTTTTGAGGACTTTTGTTTCTCATTCTATTATTTGGTCAGTAGTACATATCTTGGTCATACAGATAACAATGCCACAAAAATAGGTGTTACCCACGAAGATAAATTAAACCACTTCAAATGGTGTTGGGAGACTACCTTATCAAACTTTGAGAAAGAAAATCTTAAATTTGAATTTTCAACTTCAGATTACCAGTATTTCGAATCATTTTATTTTGAGGTATTTTATGACCAACCTGATGAAGGTGTTAGAAATGCTATGGAAGATTTTTTCATACAATTATTTAATAGAAAAAGAGCGATGAGTAAATCAGATTTGGAGATGTTTACTGATGTCTACAAAACTCTTGAGAGGTCATTAACAATTTAAATTTTTCCCTTTTCTATTTACTATAAACCAAGAAAAATTAAGTTTAGATAAAATAAACTATAAAAAAAGATATTGAAAAAATGCAAACTTTAGAATCAATCAAAGGATTAGTAGAGACTCTTTCAGTAGACACTACAAAATTTTACAGTGGTAATAAATCTGCTGGTGTTAGAGCAAGAAAAACTGCTCAGGAATTAAAAAGTCTTCTTCAGGATTTAAGAAAAGAAATTTTGGAAGAAAAAAATAAGTAATATGTTAGAAACATTAATGACATATGTCGCGACCTTTACTTTCATATTCGCATTAATTTCTTTAATGAGAGTTGGGGTTAACTTTATTACCGCTCTTTTGTCCAGTCCTCCACGTAAGTTGGAGATTGGACGAAGAGAATTAATTTACTATGGGTTATCATTATCCTATATTATAACCTTTTTAATTTACTTAATATGACGTACTTTAATTTCTTAAACAAAGTTAAATCTTATTTAAAAGGTGTTAGAATATTGAAGAACCATGTTAGTTTTGATATGGTATTTTCAGATACGTGGGTCATTAATAAAGCTAAAACTAATGATATTGAAATCATCAAAGGAGGATTGGATGGTAATACTGTTCTTCTTTCTTTTGTATGTCCATTAGTTGAAGATAAGGTTAATAAGGTTGAAGAACTTATAGACAACATAATTAAAACCAACAGAGAAAGAGAGGAAAAAGACCAGCTATTCAGGTCCAAAGTACAAGAACTTAAGAAAATTTTTGAAAAACAAAAGTTGGAAGAATTGAAAAACCTTAAGTTTGATGTGGATGAAATAAGTGCTTATTTAAACAATAATGATGAAGACTCAGAAGATAGACCAGGAGATAGAGAAGGAGTTGTTACTGTTGAAACAGGAGAAGAGGAAGGCAAGGAATGAAATTGAAACTTCCAAAAACTCTATAATCAACGATATCAAAAACTTTGATAGGGGTGAAATAAAAAACACACCTCAAGTTGAACAATCATATACAGTATGGCAAAGGATAAAAAGAGTTTTAGGGATGAATTAGAAAAATTAGCATCCATTGCAGAGATTGTTGAGGACTCTATTTTATCAAATGGTAATGTTAAGATTATTATTGAAATGGAGCCTGAAGAATATGAGAAGGTAATTAGAAACTTCGCTGGTGTTTATCAGAATCTACAGGAATTGGTTATAGATATTTCAGGAGTAAATTTTACCTTCGTTTTGAAAACGTAGTCGTTTGACGATATAATTTACCTTTGTTGAATCCTTTTTCAATTAAAATATCGTACATCCATTTTCTTTGTGCTGTGGATATATCTTTTACAAATATTGCATCATTACGACCAGTTTCTCTATAATAATCTTCGAGAGTTTCAAGTAATCTTTGACTATCCTCAATATTTTTGAGACTAAATAAGTAAAACAAATCATTAACCTGAATCACCAATTTGTTATGAAGAGTTGAGATACTCTTCATTTCTTTTTTTATACAATACTTCGACACCATTTGGTCAAAACTAATTCTAGTATTTTTCTGCCAATCAAATATCTTTTCTTCTAATTTATAAGGCTTTACATCACGGAATGTATATTCACTTTCGGTTTCAATAAACACCTCTTCATTTCTACCAAATTGGTCTTCTTGAAATAAAGGTACCTGATAATTGTCCTGATTTGTTAGCAATCCTAACTCGTAATAAACTTTCTCGGCATTTTCATATTGGACCTCAAAACGAATTTTATTGTCCTTTAGAAGGGATTTATATTTGTCAGTTGCTTTTTTCTCTGACTTATAACCTTTGATTATTCTTTTCTTTTTCTTATTCTTAAACAGTACAATTATAAAGTTGTCATTTTTCATTATGAATAAAGATTATTATCAGATTTTAGGTGTTAATAAAAACGCCACTCAGGACGAAATTAAAAAAGCATATAGGAAATTAAGTAAACAATTTCACCCAGATGTAAACCCTGATGGTGCAGATAAGTTTAAAGAAGTTGCTGAGGCATATGATACGTTAAGTAACGAAGATAAACGAAAACAATACGATAACCCCAATCCTTTTGGTGGTCAGGGAGGAAACCCGTTCGATATCTTTGAACAAATGATGAGGGAAAAACAAAGACCTCAACGACCAAAAGTAAGAGACAAAACGGTTAAGGTGGTCTTAACACCTCAAGAAACATATCAGGGTGTTGAAAAGGAGTTGAACTACAAAGTTAAACATTCGTGTGATGTCTGTACAGGTACTGGTGGAGACAGTCAGGTGTGTGGTGTTTGTGGTGGTAGTGGAAGATTACAACAGAGGGTTGGTACTGGTTTCTTCACACAAATAGTAGAAGCTCCTTGTGGTAATTGTCGTAACACAGGGAAGATAATTACAAATCCTTGTATTAAATGTAATGGTTCAGGTTCAGTTGATAAATTTCAAACATTAAAGATAAAGATACCGCAGTCGGTAGATTGTGGTGACTTTTTAAGAGTAAGAGCCAAGGGTGATTTTGTCACGAATGTAGGTTATGGTGATTTGTTACTTCAGATTGAGATAAGTAGAAACGAATTTGAAAAGGTGGGTAAGGACCTGGTATATACGGCAACTATAAGTCCATATGATATGATTTTAAATAAGAATATTATAATACCTCACCCTTCAGGTCAAATACAAATTAACTTACCAAAGTCAACCTCAACAGAAAAACCTTTAAGGGTAAGAACTAAAGGTTATATAACACCAAACGGTGTTGGAGATTTATATGTGAAAGTTTCTGTGGTTAACAGTGAACCTAGTAAGGAGGATAAGGAAATGTTAAAGAGTTATTTAGAACAATGATTTAATCAGTTGTATTAACTTTATTGTTCCATATATCGAGGTTCCCAACATATAAAAAGATGCGAGTAACATACCCAATGGTATTGAGTTAATACTTTTTTTACAACTACTACATTCTTTTGTTGATTCTTCGATTGGTTCTACGTTATATTCTTTTGACATACTATTTATTATTATGAATAATTTAATTCGTGAGGTTCTTAAATCTTATATTGAAGAAAAAGAACAAAAGAAGTATAAGAAGAAACGTAAGATGAGTAAATCTTATTGTGAAAAAACCCCATGCAATAAGATGGGGTTCTCTCAGAAAGCGTCTTGTCGTCCTTACAAGAATTGTTATTCGTGATTTCTAATTTCTACGGTTCTTGTTAGTCTACCTTCATCATAGTAAGCGTAAATAACCATATCATTGTAAAGATTGTAAAATTTCCATTTTCCTTCCCTTTTGTCTGAAGAAAAATAAGCGACCGTTTGAATTTCGCCAGTTTTGTAATACTGGTACCAAGTACCCACTCTTTTACCGTTAAGGTATTGTCCTTTCTCCATCACATCTCTTGTTGAGTCATAATATTTTTTGTAATGCACATACCCAAGTTCGTCTTGGATTAACTCAACTGATTGAGAGAATGAAACTAATGAGAACAATACCAAAGCTAATGTTAATAGTTTTTTCATAGTAATTTTTACTTAACAATTTATTAATGTTCTCTTAACATAAATATATGCAAAATGATTATTTTCGTAAATGGTTGTATTTATTAGTAAACACATGTTATGAAAAAGCTAATCGAATTTATTAAAAAAATCGTTTCTTTGGTTAAGGAATGGTTGGTTTCAAATGGTGTTGAAGGCATCTTAGGATTAATCGCGGGTCTAATCCTTTGGTCGTTTGGATACAAAATTTGGGCTGGATTCTCATTTGGTGTATTCGCAACACGAAATTGGGACATTGTGAAAAATTGGGTCACGTCTAAATTAAGTAAGTGATAAGAAGTTCCCTCCCACAACGGAGGGAATTTTTTTTTTAATTAACATTTGCTTTTTTCCATTTTATTTCTTATACTTAAGTCAAACAGTTAAAAATCTATGCTTAGTTATATCGGAGGAAAAAGTAAAATCGGAAAATGGATTGTGGATTATTATCCACAGGACATGGAAACATATGTTGAGACATTCGGTGGAATGTTTTGGTGTTTCTTTAATATGGACTTTGAAAAATATCCAAACCTGAAAAGGGTTGTGTACAATGATTTCAATCCATTAAACTATAATTTATTTGCGTGTGTCCAAGACCCTGAGGAGTTATTGAGGCACATTGAGAATATACCTTGTCAACAACGAGGTGTTGAAGATACACCACCTGAATATAAGGAATTGTTTCAACAGTATCAAAAGGAAATCTTTTCTCACACATTTAGGGTTAAGGTACCTGACTATGAAGCCGCTGCGAAGTATGCTTATATATTAACCCAGGTATTTAGTGGTAGTAAACCTGAGACATCCAACTATATTGACTTAAAAGGTAAGTACAAATCGAAGTATCTTACATTCCGTGATAAGTTGAAAAATGAGAAATGGATTGAAAAATTCAGAAAAATCAACTTTGTTAAGAATATGGACTTTGAAGATGTTATTAAGAAGTTTGATTCTGAAAAAACCTATTTTTACTTGGACCCACCGTATTGGAAGACTGAGAATTATTATTCCAACCATGACTTTGACCGTAATGACCATGAAAGGTTGGCAAATGCATTGAAGGAGATTAAGGGTAAGTTCTCATTGTCTTATTATGACTTTGACCTATTGCATGATTGGTTCCCTGAGGACGAATATGTGTGGGAGAAAAAAGAGTTTGCAAAGGCAGCTGCGGCTTCTAAGGGTAAGACACAGAACAAGGGTACCGAACTTCTTATTATGAATTATGAGGTGGAGGGTCTAACATCCTTACCGACAAAACCTACTGAAGAAGAAACTGAAGAAGGTTCGCAATTATCTTTTGGGTTTTAAAATCCTTTTATTATCTTTGTTCTTGAGTTAGATACCAGTATCTTTTTACTTTATAACATATTTATATGAAAACGAAAGAGATGAAGTTTAATAAAATAGTAAAGTCAATTATTCTCGAACAAGGTCGATATGAAATTTTAAGAAAGACCTATGCTGAGCCGAAGAAAAAGGGTGACAAGGTAAAACCTGCAAGAATGTCTAAAGAAGAGTTGGACACAATTGTTTCGGCTGACCCCACAACTAGTAGAGATGGAGATAAGATTAAAAAGGCGGGTAGATACACTCAATGGATTTTAAAACAATTCTTAAATATTGAGCCAAACATTGAAGCTCAATATGGTACACCTCAATTTAAGAGAGAGAAATTACAAAAGGTTAATATGTTCTTCGAGGACCTTTATAAGGTTACTGAGGACTTGCAAAAATTTGATAGATTTAAGAATAAGTTAGACCAAGAAGACCGAGACATTAACAATCTTAGTATTGAAAGACTTAATGATTTAATGTTACCATATTCTTTGGAGAAGACTAAAGCAACCAAAGATGAGAAGAAGGAAGCATCTAAAACTTATGAGCATCCAGGTGGTGACATTATCTTTAGAGGTGCTAATTGGACTGTTGTAAAGATTAGTGACGAAGGTCAACTCGGTAAGGACGCGGCTTGTTTCTATGGAGGTAACGATAAAAAACCTGTTAAAGGTGAATCGGGATGGTGTACATCTTCACCTGGTTTGAATTATTTCAATACTTACATTAAACAAGGTCCTTTGTATGTGGTAATTCCAAATACCGCTCAAGAATTTTTACCAGGTGGTCCTAAAACAGGTGAAATATCAGGTTTACCTGCGAAGAGATACCAATTCCATTTCCCATCGAACCAATTTATGGATGCGAATGACCGTCAAATTGATTTAATTCAGTTTTTAAATAATAATGACGAACTTAAAGAAGTTTTTAAACCTGAATTTATGAAAGGTTTATCAAGTTCTGACGGTACTCAAGTTTCTGTTGAATACCCAAGAGACTCGGCATCTAAGTTCATTGCCTTATATGGTTTTGAAGAATTCTTTGAAGAATTACCAAGTAATCTAGGTCGTTTAGATTTCATCAAATCGAGTAGTAGAGGTGAGGGGGATATTACTGTTCCTGTTCCATCATCAGTTGGTAGATTTAAAGATATGTATGCTTTACACTTATCAGGTATTGTTGAAGAAATACCTAAAGAGGTTTCTGATTTGGAAAATCTTATCTTCTTATCATTACCTGATAATCCAAAACTTAAGACGTTACCAAAAGAAATTGCAAAGAAAAGAGGTAATAACTATGTAATGGACATGCTTCAAGTGATAAACCTTAATAATGTATCACCGAACTTTAAAATGCCTGAAGAAGTTCAAAAGATGATTGATGAAAAAGGAATTCAAGTTTTTAATAATGGGTAAATTAGTAAACACACTAAGTAATATTGTTGAATCATCACACAGAAAAATTGTAAGCGAGGCGATTTCAAAAAGAATGATGCAGACTTTGTTGAATAAATTTCAACCTGATACTGATGATTCACCTGAGACCATTAAGAAGTATGTTAATGCCTTTGACCGTTTCAAACAATCGTTACCACCAAACCAAAGAGACCTTCAGAGATATAGTTATCGTGATTTAAAATATATCATTGATGAAAGAATTGCCAAACAAAAAAGGAAGAAAGATGAAGATACCATATTAAGTGTATACATGGGTGATGAAAAATTGGGTAAAGGTATGAACATTGATGATGTTCGATTATTACTTAGACAATTTAATGAGATTAAATCTTTCTTACCTAAAGGTCAACAAGACATATTAAAAGTTCCTGGTGCTAAACTATCGAGACTGATAAGTAGTAAATTTAATGACTTATTTACCGAGAAGATATTCAAGAAGTTCAAAGAAGACGGTTTAGATGTAACCGATGAAGAAATATTAACTCGTATTGAAAGATATATCAATGCCTATGATGAGGTACCAAAATATACCAAACCTGTAGTTGATATGACTTTTGATGAATTCGAGAAAGTTGCCGATGTCTTACCTGTTAAAGATGAAGATGAGACTTCAGGTGAGATTGATGTGTCAGATGTCGAAGTTGTTTACGAAGATGATAATGTTTTAATTTTCCACCCTGACGAAAAACAAAAGTGTATTAATATTAGAAAAAAATATGCACCAGACCGTGGTTGGTGTACATCGTGGGAAGGTTCAGGTAATTACTATTACAACTACAGATTGAACCAAAACTTAACATTGTACTACATTATAAACAAAAACCTTGATTTAAGTGATAAGGACTTTGCGAGTGTAATTTTGGTTGAACCATATAGTGGTGGTATGAGATTGGCTGATGGAACAAACAGAGGTCGATACGCTGGTGGTACCGTGATTGATTGGAAAGAAATTACTGAAAAAATTCCTGTAATTAAAGACAAAAAGGAACTGTTCAAAGCAAAACCACTAACTGACGAGGAGCAAGCTGAGATGAAACAAATGAGAGGTGCAAATGTTTCAAGAGATGCGGTTAAAGAGTTAGGTAGTGAAAAAAGAGCCGAGTTATGGTTGGAGTTATCCACACCAAATTTAACAAGAAGTAGAGGTGGTGAAGAAATTTATGCAAACTTACCTGATTACCTTAAAAAGAAATATATTGGTTTAGGTGGTGATTTAAACGCTCAAATGGTTAATGACTCATCCGCTGAGGTGATAAAGTATATGTTGGCCAAGAAGAAAGAGGCATTGATGAATAAAAATATTGATAGTCTAACTGATACAGACATTGCGTTACTTAACTCACCTGTGATGAAACCTGTTAAGGATAAGTTGAAGAGTAAGTATATGGATGAAATTACAAAAAAATCATCTGCGGGTGATGAGGTATTTGTGAACTATCCAAGAGATAACTCATCTAAGTTTATAGCACTTTATGGTTTTGAAGACTTCTTTAATAGTTTACCTGATAGTTTAACTCGTCTTGACTTCATCAATGAAGGTGCAACATTAGACTTACATTTACCACCGAGCATCTCAAGGTTCAAGAAATTAATTGTTATTCATATCACAGGTTGTTTAAGTGAATTACCAAAAGAGGTTTCTGAATTAACTGAACTCATGTTTATATCACTGGCGGACAATCCTAAATTAACAACATTACCTGTTCAGTTAGCTGACAAGTCGGGTAATGAATATAAGATGAAAGATTTGAGTCTTATTAATTTAAAGAATGTTTCACCAGCATTTAAGTTACCACCTGAAATACAACAAATGGTGGCAGACAAAGGCATCACAGTTTTAGATTAAGCCATTGAAATATTAAGGTATTTCACTTAACTTTAGAAAAAATTTGTGTTATGTCGAATGTTGATGTTGAAATCTATTTTTCACAATTTAAAGAATTCTTTAAAGAAAATCCGAGTGAAT
>Ga0070754_10003828_pt1 | contig 10513 bp, 13 predicted proteins | sample VirMetDEL_Sep_01_FD_75181 | JGI IMG/M metagenome (GOLD analysis project Ga0070754, IMG submission 75181) | Aqueous microbial communities from the Delaware River and Bay under freshwater to marine salinity gradient to study organic matter... | ecosystem: Environmental > Aquatic > Marine >... | reverse complement strand
TGGTTTTTCATTGATTGGTTTTTATAGAATGGAATTCCTTCTCTTTGTCTTCTCATTTCTCTCCATTCTTCAGATGTTTTTTGCATCCCATAAAGATAGTATTCTGCTTTTTTTTCATTACCCTCAGGTATTAAAGCAGGACCATCCCAATTATGTAATTTATCATCCCATGTATAGGCAATAGTACCATCTGCTTTTGTTAACTTTCTTGATTTTGGAAATGTTTGTCCTGTTTCTATACCCATAGTTTTTTATTTTATTTATTATTAATATACGAAATTTATTTTAATTCTCCTAGTAAACTTTCAGCAACATAAGTACCTTGTGCACCACTCACCGTTATACCTCTAGCAGAAAGTGCATCACCAACAAAGTGGACGTTAGGATACTTGGTAAGAGCTAGATTAGAGTAATCGACGAGTGGCTCAGGAGAAAGATATTTTACTTCAGGCACGTAAATACCCCAATCATCTTTAAGTGTTGGGAATACTTTTTTCATGTCTTCAATAAAATCATACACATACATAAAGTATGGTTGCATAGATTTTGCTATTTTATGTAATGTATCTACTTGTATAGCTGATACATTTACACCTTCAGATGTTGTTGATGGTTTTCTACTTGGACTATAATATAATCCTGTACCATCTATCTGTAATTTTTTAACTACATCTCTAGACCAATCAAATGGTTTATCAATGCCTTGTACTTCCATTAATATACCAAAATTGGTCATATCATTTCGGAATGCTTCATCTTTTTTAGCGTGACCATTATAACTGTGGTCTCCATATGTTTCTTCTACTGCTACATATGCTGCATTATTATTAGTACAAAAGGAACGAAGTGATACTCCTTTGTCCTCATATTTTCTATATAATTTAAAATCATAACTTACATCAATTAATTTTTGAAAGTGTTTTTGTGGTGCTTCAAATCTAACACCTATTTGAACTGGTTTAGGTTCTGTTGGTAAATCGTATTTTTCAGCTAATACCTTACCAAAGTCAATACCTGATTTACCTACCCCAAAAATAAGTTCATCATATTTGCTTCCAAATTCTCCACACATAACCATTTGATTATCAAAATCAATATCAGTTACTTTAGTTTCCCAGACAAATTCAACACCACCTTCAACTAAAAAGTCATACCAATTTTTACCAATTTCATGTAAATAATCAGTACCAACGTGCCATACTGGGAATAATCTTAATCCAAAATATGGTTTAATAAAATCTGGTTCTGCAACTGGATTTGAACATTGTACTTCTTCTGGTTTAGGGTGGAAACGTTTAAAATTATCAATGACCTGATCAAATAATTCCATTGCTTTTTCTTCACCACAATATTTAGATAATTGTCCTCCAATTGAAGTATGGTAAGTTAATTTACCATCAGACCAACCTCCTGCTCCTAGGAAACCTGTCATTACCTCTTCATATGGTCTTAGATATGGATCTTTACCCATATCAATTATGGTAATTTTACCTTTAAAACCATTGTCAATTAGCTTAGTAGCAGCATTTACATTTGCTACACCTGCTCCAATCATTATTACGTTTTTACTCATATTGTCCTTTATTTTTAACACGTTAATATACGAACTAGAAATGGCGTCTCCTAGGGAGACGCCACAGATGTCTGTTTTTCTTTTTAATCTCGACTGGCTATGAATCAGTCTATATGTTATTTAGTTTATTTATAAGTTAATCCCCGCTATATCTGAGTATAATACTTCTTCTTCATCTCCATCATCACTAACAGCAAAAACTCCATAATCACCCCACATATCTACATTATCGTCGTTATTAGAGTTTGGATTATATATTATTAATTCTCTACCATCTGATAATTGTATAAAGGCATCATCAGCATCTCCTAAAGCTTTAAGAAGTGATTCTTTATCATAATCTTCTTTAATTACACCTTCAGCTAAATCATTTTCTAACCCCTCACGTTCAGTATTATCTAGTGAATCTACAAAACTTTGTAAATCAGTAGGAAAAACTGTTTTGTAATCTATAGATTTTTTTAGTTTTAAATATTTGTCTAGAATTGGATTTTTAAAATCTTCTTCTGTAAGAAATTGTCTAAATCTATTTAGTTCTTTCATTTTAATTTATTTTTATTTTTAAATCTGTTGTACCTTTTAATACTCGGTGTACTTGACCTTCTGTTATAAATATAGTTTCTCCTTTTTTCATTGCTCGGGGTAACATATTATCTCGTTGGATACACCATCCTTTACCTTCAAGGATTTCTATTTTTCTATCTTCATCATCTTGATGCCAAACCAATTCCATTGGATCTACATCTTTAGAGAAGGTTCTTATATTAGAACTATCAATATATGGTTTCATACTACCAAAAAGTATTCATATTAGCACCTAATCCTAATGCTGAAGCATATCTGGGTAGGTTGCAAGACCAATATCCCGCTTTTGTTCTGTCTTTTTTATTTTTGCAATTGTGTCTAGCTGCAAAAGCGTTTCTAGCTTCTTTGTTTTTGATTTTTGCTCTTAAACCACCTGAACCAAATGATACTTTTTTAATCTTTTTGGTTTTAGGATCTCTTACATAAACATAATATGCTTTAGAGCCACCACGTTTTGGTTTGTTTAGTGGAACGTCTTTACCTTTGAATTCAGCTTCTTCAATTTCTTCTTCATTTAACATAGGTAAATCTAAAGGTATAGATTCACCTTCATATAAAGCAAATTCACCTAAATGTGTACCAATTAATGCTTCATCATCTTCACATAAATCGATTACGTTTCTAGAATACATTTTTCTAGCTTCTTTAATTAAAGCTAAATGTTTATCTGAGCCAATACGATATACTGTTTCAAATAATGGTATTTTTTTATCTATGTGATATTGTAAGCCTTCAGATAGTAAAGACTTAACTTTACTTTCCATTAATAAAGGTCCTTTTGTTTCACAAGTATTACATCCACATTTACACATATTATGATATTATTTCGTTATACGATAATTCTCTTGCATTAGAAGAAATATTAGCTTGTTTGGATGGTATTATTCTATAATCTAAACCTTGGCTCATTCCTATATGTTGCATTATAGCAAAAACAGGATCCATTTTATCATCTTCTAAATCATCAAGCTCTTTATAAATATGAGAAGCTTTTGCTGTTATTATACCATTTTCTAAAGAAAAATCTTCAGCACCCCAAGTCTTACTAACTACGATAGTTTTAGGTACTTCAGGACCAAAAACCCAATTTTCAATATCATCCTTAGGAAAATCAGGTATAATAACTTTTGTTACCCTGTTGCCTGTTTTTGGATCGTACATTAAATATTTTTTTGGATTGTCTGGATTTGGTTTTAATTCCAAATCAGTTAATTGACCATTTAAAGCACTATTAACTAATTTAGCAATAAAATCTTTATATTGAGTAGCTACTGAAGCCCATCTAAATCCTCCATCTTGTTTTAATGATATATTAGCTTCTACATTTTTACCTGATAATAATTGAGCATCTGATTTATCTCCTTTACCTGCTCCTGTTTTAGATGAATCAAGAGCACTAGTAATATTTTTGTATTCTAAAGTATATTCAGGAGATGTTATAACAACTGTTGCTTCACCACCATTTTCTGATATTAGTTGGTTGATATTAGATAAAAAATCAGACTCGTTTGTTTTACCTGCTCCTCCAGGAGGTTGGCTGCTTACAACAATATTAACCTCACCAAATTCTTTTGTATCAAAAGTATACATATTAAAAGAATTACTTGGGTTTGGAGATTTTCTAGGGGGAGTAATTTTTATATCTAAAGTATCATCACCTTCTTCATCAAATACCTCTTGAAATAAATCAACAAAAAATTGGGTTTCTTTTTTACCTACAAGTCCTAATCTATTTGGTTTAGATTTACCTGAGAATAAATCATACTTTGTACCTAATTTATCTACAATTTTTTTTACTGCTTTTACTGTACCTGATCTATTAGATACTTCTTCTTTTATATCAAATCCTAAATCTTCAAATATGGATTCTAATAATAAAACATCTTGATCATTATCCATATCAGGATATCCTTTATCAAATTTATAAGAAAATTTAGTAAAAAATTTATTGAATATATCCATTATACATCTTCAGTTTCCGTTTCTGTTTCTGTTTCAACTTCAATTTCTTCAGCTCCTTCAACATCAGCTCCTACACCTATTCCTGTTTTACCTCCAAAAGCTAAAATACGAGCAATAGCTTTAGCTGCCATTTGTTCTTCATCTAAATTAAGAAGGAAATATTTTTTACCTGACACTTTAGCTATCCAACTTCTAGGAGAGAATGTAAGAACAAAGTTTTCACCATTCAACAGATTTATACGGAAAGTTGAAGGACGTGGAGCAACCCAGTCTACTGATTCTAAAAATTTATCAAAATCAACTGTAAGTAAATCTATAATAACTGCTTTAAGTTCAGGGAATTTAACTAACTCATCATAAGCAATAGCGGCATCACTCCCTTTATCTTTTTCTTTATATACTTTTTTAACAAGTATTTTTATTTTATCTTTTAATTCTGCTTTAGTCATTATTTTTTCTGTTTAGATAAAAATGACGCTAATGCCATTTGTTTTATTTTTTTAAGCGATTTACCCTTAAATTGAGGTGCATCTGAATCTTTAAAATCATCAATATGATCTTCTACTGAAGATTTTTTAGTTAATTTTTCTTTAACTATGGATTTAATCATTTCATCTATGCTTAATATAGCATCTATTTGTGATACTCTTTCATCCATATTACCAACCCCCGATACTGGACCTCTAGATTGATAATAATCTTTTTGTCTTTTAGCTTCTATGTCCCTAGCATCTTTAATTGCTTTAATAGCATCTCTTAGTATATTAGAAGATAATAATGATATTCTTCCACTAGCATTTCTTTGACCCATAGGGGTTAAAGAAGATGGTGAATCATCTAAACCATATGCTTTTGCTAAATCTGATATAGGTCCTGAATCATAACCTTGGATTGCTTCAACATTATTGCCTTTTATTACTATATAGCTTTTGTCTGGTCTTCTAGCATCTGGTTTTGATAGAGGGTGTATTAAAATTTGTTTTGGATTATCATCATCAACATACATTATAGCTTTTAATCTTTCGATTTCGTCTTCAAATGTTTCTTCTTTTAAGGTGGTTGGGTTAAGAGCTACTAATTTATCTGCATACTCATCTCTACCACTTCTTCTTAAATAATCTATATATCTTTGATCTTCTTCTTTAGGTCCATCATCTTGCTTTCCCTTACCATAGTTATCTGCAAGCCAGTTTAATGTTTTTTCTTCTGACCAATTCCAATTGCTCATTATATAATCAACTAATTCTTGACCTTTAATTTCTTTTTCGTTATCCGTTCCTTCTTCTAAACTCTCTTGTAATTTTGAAAAGTAATTTTTAGCTAATTGTTTATATTCTTCTTTTTCATCTGCATCTAAATATCTAAATGCTTTTTGGTAATTAAATTTTAAATCATCAAAATAATTTTTAGCACCTTTAGATTCAGTAACTACTGATTCGTTCATATCATAGTCATTGATTTGTTTCATGACTCTGTATAATTTAGCTTCTAATTTTTCTAATTCATTACCATATCTATCAGCTACTTCACCACCTTCTGGTTCAGCTTCCTGTTCCATGTCTCTATATAATTGAGCAATTCTATCTTCTAAGTCTTTTTTATCAGATCTTAAGTCTAATATATCATCAAAAGAAACTCTTTCGTCTACTTTACCTTTAGATAAATCTTTTGTTTTATCTTGTAGTATATTAGATTTAATTATGAATTGAAGGACTTTTTTTAATGGCATTATATCTGTGACATAATTCATATCATCACCATCAACAAATCTTTGTATAAGATCAATATCACCTTGGTCTAAACCATGACCTTCTTTTATTTTTCCTGGGTAATCTTCATTATCTATTCTATCTTGAGATTCTGCATCATCACCAAATTCACTATTCCAATCCTCTAGCTCCTTATCTTCTTCTAAACCTTTCATTTCTAGCTCATCTTCTTGACCTAGTGCTTTATCTTCTTCACCATAATCTGCTCGGCCAGAAAAACCAGTATCATTATTTTTTGTATCATCTACATCTAAATAATCTTCTTCAATATCTTTTTTGATAGTTACAGGATGCATTTTACCACTACCTTTAGGAAACTCAAATTCTTTTTTACCCGCATCTTTTGCTGCGTCTGCTGCTAGTACAAAAGGGGATGCTTCCTTAACAATAAGGGCATCCTGGATCATTTCTTTTAATTTGTCCAAATTCATATTTTCAATTTTTTTCTTTGCCTGTTTGGTAGCTATTCCATACATAACTGTTTCGGCATCCTTACCATACTTTTGAACTAAAGCACGTTTGTTTTTTAACAAACCCTTGAGAGCGATTTTCCTTTGCTCCAGTTCATTTTCAGTGAGTTTGCGTTCGCTTAACATATTATCTTTCTACAACGTGAGTCCTAGTAAAGAATGTAATTGAATTACCAATTTGGTCAGCTAGTTTTTGATCTCCCATTGCAATAGCATTATCATAAGCAAGTTTTAGAGCATCTTGAACTTCTCTTTCATCATCAGTAAGACCACCTTGAGCAGTTTCTGCATCTAATGGTTCTTCAATATCAATTTCAATATCTTCTCCTTCCAGATCTTCTTTTTCATCTTTCATTCCGTCCTTGTAGCCTTCTTCTTCAGCATCTGTTCTAGCATCTTCTTCTAAACTATCTTCTTCAAGTAATGAAATAATATCTTCTTTAATTTTTGCTTTAAGTTCTGATACTTTCATTTTACTAATAGCATCTTTCATATCTGATTTAGCATCTTTAAATCCATCTTCATATCCTTCTTCTTCAGCATCTGTTCTAGCATCTTCTTTCATGTCTTCTTTTTCGTCTTTCATGCCATCTTTATATCCTTCTTCTTCAGCATCCGTTCTAGCATCCTCTCCTATACTATTTAATCTATCACCTTGTCTTTGATAACCAGCTAATTCAGCATGCATTTCATTATTTAAGTGATTGATTATATCTTCAGGAAAGAAATTATCTTCTTCTAATAAATCTGAGTATATGTCCATAAATGCATCTATAAATTTAGCTTTCATAGATCTATCTAATAAACCTTCAATACGTTCAGCTACATCACGATCAATTCTTACTTCTTTAACATCTTTAGCTGCTCTTTTAAATTTAGAAGCATCGCTTCCATCGGTATCAGGTTTTTTGTTTCCTTTTCTGTCTACCCCCATTACTTCTTCGACTTCTTTGTCTTTAGCTTCGGTAAGTAGTGTATCTTTTACTTCTTTTTTAAGTAAAGGATTATTTTTTAGGTATTTTTGGTAATTGAAATCGCTCATTATAATATATTTTTATTTATAAATATTAATTTTTTCTTCTAATATTACTCCTTGACGCACTATTATTGCTAGATCTTGGAGGTGAATTAACTATTTGTCTAGAGTTATTACTATTATTATTAGGTCTAACGTAAACTCGTGGTTTACTATTATTATTAGGCCTAACGTAAACTCGTGGTTTTGATTTATTGTTTATATTAGGGTTATTTGGGTTATTATAAACTCTAATATTCTTATTATTTACTCTCTTACGTATTTTATTAGCTAATAAATCTACTTTATCTTCTCTTACATTAACTCTTGTTCGGTTAGTATTATTAACAACAATTCTACTTTGTATATTATTAGAACCTCTTCTACCATTAATGTAGGCTGTATTAGGTCTATTTCTATGTTGCCAAGCATAATTATTCATTTGTTGTCTCCAACCCCAGCTATTACCATAGTATCCATTCCAACCCCAGCTATTCCATCCATAATGATTATAACCCCATCTATCGTATCTAAATGGTGACCACATATTATATGAATTATAACCCCATACCCAATCATTCCACATCATGTCTCTACTCCAGTAATTACTATATCCAAATCCATAATATGGGTTGTAAACATTATATCTATTACCTAAAACTCTATTATTCCAATCAAATGATCTAGGTTGGGATAAAGCATATTGAGCAAAATCATATCTGAATCTAAAGTCAGTTCTTAATTTCCATCTTAATTGTGAAGATGATAATGTATCTATTTGTACATTAGCTGGTACTTCTAAAACTGTATCATATATTGGATCGTGACCTGTTGTACTTACATGCCATGTTGTTGAACATCCTGTTAATAATAACCCCAATAATAATAATATTTTTTTCATATTTTAGTTTTCTTTAGACCAAGGTTTTGTAGTTATAGTTACTGTGTTTGTTGTGTTAGTTTGTACTGATGGATCCTTTAACCATTCAGTTGCGTATATCCAATTTGTACCATCATAATGTACATCAGCTGTTGGGTAACCTTTGTTACATACATTATCGCAATATACACGGGCTATATGTCCATCCCAACCATACTGCATATTAAAAGTTCCATTTCCTGGGTTTGGTTGATCTATACTTTTAGGGGGCATTGGGTAAACATTAATATGGTCTGAATCAACTTCATTAGAAGATAATTCAACAGTATCACCTGCTGCTACAATTCCAGAATCTGGTCCTGTCATTGCCCAACTTTGTTCCCATTTCATATCTTGATCTGTATGATTAATTACTGTTAAAGTAAATTTAGCAGGTGATGTTTCTACTTTTTCTACTTTTTTAACTCCATTTTTACATCCTACAAATAGGAACATTGATAATATTAATAATAATAATTTTTTCATTTTTATTGTTTTTTAATTTTGTAAGTCTTTACTTAATTCCACTAATGAAACTGGGGTTCCTACAGGGTATGGAAAACCTTCTTTAGCAGCAGTTATTGAAGTTTGTCCATTTTTTACAGGAACTGCTTTACGTAATGGTACAGCTGCCTCATTAAGTGGTCCATAAACTTTAGCTAATACAATACCTGTTGATGTAGTATCAAAAATAACGCCTGGCATAGCAAACATATTACTTTCACTTGTTGCAGGATTACTTAAATCAATTATAAACTTTCGGTTATTTGGATTCATCCATTCCCAACTTTTAGTATCAGGATTAAATTGAGGAATTGTGTCAGTTGGTGAAAAGTACCAGAAATAAGACCATACATATTTTCCATCCCATACAGTACTGCCATCATTTCCTGGATATTCAAAATACTTCTTTGTACTAAATTTTCCTTTAGTACCAGTTACTTCACCCCAGCTTGGGCTTACACCTTCCATTACTAAACTACCAATTGATTGTCCTTCTAATACAGGACAAATAGCACAACCTTCATCATACTCTACTCCTTGTATAATAATTTTATTTCCAGTAGGAATTGCTCCTGATGCTCCACAGAATGCATATGCACCTTCATGAATTTTTACTGGTTGATTTTGTTTGCACCCTATTAATAAAGTAACTGCAAATAATAGTGTAAATAATTTTTTCATTTGTTTATTTTTTTTTATATTCAGCTTTCTTTGTGTTTTTCACAAATTGTTTTCCTTTTTTATCACCTCTAACTTTTTTAGCAACCGTAGCTTTACGTTCTGCTTTAGTTAAGGATTGTGCTTTTTTCTTAGGTAAACATCTAGTTGTAGCTTTACCTTTTTTCATTGTACCACACTTACCAGAAATATTACCTGAAGTATTGATTCTAACCCAATCTTCTTTTTTAAACCAATCACGGAGTGATTCTTGTATTCTTTCTGATAATTGTTCTTTAGTCATTATCCTTTCATATCTCCTTTACATACTTTTACAGCACGACCTGATAAATAAGCAGATGATTTTTCCCCAGCTGCCATTCTTTTTTTTCTATATGCTTCTCCTTTTTTGCAAAGTTTTTCTTGTAATTGTTTTCCGTTTTCTTCTATGTCTTTAACAATTTGCATTAAGATAGTAGACATTTCATCTGAGGTTAAACCTTTTGTTTTACCATCTGGGAAATAGTTAGAATAACCTTCAAGATCTTCCATTATAAATTTAACAGTTTCTTCAACCGCTTGTAAGGATTCATTCTTACTTCTCATTATAGAATCAGATTTAACAATACGAACTATTTCTCCTCTATCATCATCATCTGTATGGAATACTTCATACTCACCAAATTCTTTACCATGGAATTCATCGCCAAATATTAATTTATCTCGTTCAGATCCTACTACATCAATTCTATCAAAACCAGGTTCATCTCTAACATAAAAATCTAAATCTGGGTGTTTTGATGATAGTTTTAATGCAAGACTATTTAAATATGATTCATTTTCTTCTACTCTATCACCTATAACACCAGCTTCTTCTTCTGCTCCTATAGTAGGATCATCACCCCCATGGGTTACATTTAATGACCCCGCTACATCTTCTTGGTCTATATCATCTTCTCCTCCTTGTTTATTTATGTCTAACTCATTTAAATATCTTTTTATATTCCAAGAGTGTACATCAAAATTATCTTTCATAGTAAAATATGTTTATTATAAATA
>Ga0070754_10003827_pt1 | contig 10513 bp, 8 predicted proteins | sample VirMetDEL_Sep_01_FD_75181 | JGI IMG/M metagenome (GOLD analysis project Ga0070754, IMG submission 75181) | Aqueous microbial communities from the Delaware River and Bay under freshwater to marine salinity gradient to study organic matter... | ecosystem: Environmental > Aquatic > Marine > Coastal... | reverse complement strand
TCGTCGCAAGATCATCCTCATTGATGACCGGCATGTCCGCCCGGTCAGGAGCCCACGAAGGCACAGCTTTGCTCACAGCACCGATGTTCTTCGACATCTGGGCGATGCCCTCCTCAACGGAGCCGCCGAGACGGGTCAGCGCCTCCTGCACTTCCTCTGCGGAGAGGAACTTCGTCCCCTTCTCGACCATCTCACGGAGCGCCTTCTCGGCATTCGCAGGCGTGTACGCCTTGATGTTGCCCGACCCAGGGTTTCCACGCATCCGCCTGAACTTGCCCTTGGTGACGAGGTTCAGGACCTTGAGGAGTTCTGAACCCCTCATCTTGGCCTTGTACCCGCCCACGGAGACACCAGGACCAGCAGCCGCGATGGCTGCGCTCCAGCGATGGTGACCATCCAGGATGTGGTTGTCCGCCGAGATAATGGCACCAAGATCTCCACCGAGGGGCATCTTGCCAAGGAGCATCGAGATTGCCATCCCCAGAGTCTTCGGAAGCTGCATCGTGGTCTGGGAGGGCTTGAGCTTGCCCGCAGCTACGGTGGCTTTTCCCATCGGGATCTTGTCGTCGTTCCGATTGCCGTCTTCCAAACCGGACTGCACGATGTATGCAGCGAGTTGGGGATCAACGCCACTCAAGGTCGCCGCATTGTCGATGTCCCTCTCGGTGATCTCGGGACCCTTTGATTTTGAGGTTTCTTTGCCCTTGTACCCCAACTCCGACTTCTGGCCTGGCTTACGAGCCATACGAAGAAGTGCCTGGCGATCAGGACCCTTCGGGAGGGTGGCAGCTAGACGGATGATTCGCTTACGGTCAGATGCGGTCAGATTACGGGACATCAGTGTCTCCTTTGATGCCCGGAGGCAGAGGTAGGTCAATCACCGATTGACCTTGTATCGAATCTCTAACGAACTCGTCTGGATAGCAAGACCGCCGCGTAGCGGGAGGCGACCCTCAGGACGCACTGTGCATCCCCAGACAGGTCGAGGAACGGATTTTTGTAGCTTCGCTGCCAGTTGCTCACGGAAGCGATCGGCGTATCGCCGAGCAGCACGAGGCTCAAAGCCTCGCCCCCTCCCCTCGATGATGTCGTACAGGCCATCGTCGCGATTACCGGACTCCATCGACTTGAGGGCAATCCTTGAAAGAACCTTCTCCACCTCACTCGGAGCCCTCTTCGCGTAGAGCGCCATGGCGTCGATGAACTCGTCGTAGTCATAGTTCGGGTACGAACGATCAAACCCGAGGTCTCGCATCGTTCTCTGTCCCCTCATCCAGTACCCCAGACCGAGATCAAGGAACTCCTTACGGGAGTACCAGTCGCCGTCGTACCAGACCCGCTTGATCTGCCGGGGGGCAACCAAGCCCAGCAAGAGGGCTTGCGGCTCGTTACTCTGGAGCAAAGTCAGTGAGAGGTACGGACGGAACGAGTCTGGGTACATGTCCTTCCAGATTTCCTCGCGTCGAGGATCTTGTCTCCCTGTCACACCGCCGTAGTCGGTCCCGTGGAGGTTCTTCGCCCTGACCACCATCTCCAACACGGGGTTGCCGAAATTCCGGGCTGTCTTGAAGTCCGGTGCGACGAACAAGCCCTTGTGGCGAGGTGCGTTGAAGTGGCGGGACTTGACCTTCGTGGAGTCGAACCCGTTGATGAGTTTCGGCACCTCATTCAAGGTGGTGCCGTGGTACACGGTCAACCAGTCGTTCGGCTTCAGCGCCTTGAGGTCCGCAGCCACCACGACCCTTGGCACCGGACCACAGAGGTTGTCCAGATACCGACCGAGCACCCGAATGGCGGACGTGCGCTTCATGGCCTTATTCTTGGTCGTTCAGACAAGAGAGGATCGCACGCCGTTCGATGCTCCCCGTGGGGAGGGCGGAAGCCAACCTCACCAGCGACCGACGCGCCTGCTTGGATGCACGACGATACTGGCTGGCTTGCGGCTCGGGCATGTCCTCGACACCATCTGCCCACACCTGCCCGCTTCTCCCGAGAGGCAGAAGGTACACCTTCTTGGCACCAAGAACAGGAATGTCCCACTCACCCGTCTCCGGGTTCTCACGCATGAACCACCGCATGTGCCACGGCTCATACTTGATCCGAATCCCCTTCTTCGATGCGCGTTCTCCGCCCCACCGTCCGAGGACTCCCGCGTGAACAGTCTTGTTCTTCCCTCCTGCTTCCTCGACCTTCTTCTGTCCTGATGCCTGAACATTGAATCTCGCGTCGAGGATTAGACCTCTGGGGACATGGCCGATCGTATCACCGCCAAGACCTTTCCCCTTCTGCACAAAGGATCTGAGGCCGTGGAGCTTGAACTTGTCGCCAAGATTCAAGTGCGCTCCCACTCGCTGTCCCGGTCTCGCCAAGTTGAAGTAGTAGGGGCTGCGGAGTAGGATTTTCCGCTCATCTTCCGAGATGTCGCCTCTGAGTGCTCGTCGGACCAGATCTGCGTCTTCGCGGGGATCCCACTTGCGACCTGTGGTCTTCTTGTTCCGCTCCTCGATGTTGCGGCGCTGCTCCTCGGTCAACCCCTCAATGCCGAACCCCTCGGCAAGAGCATCTGCACTCACCTCTGCTAGAAGGACTCTGCGATCAGCACTTCCTGCCGGAAGTGTCGACGCTAGGCGAATGAGAGCCTTGCGGTAAGACGCGGTGAGAGCACGGGACATGGCAGGTCACTCCACAGGAAGTCTCGTACCCCTACCGGGTCAATAGAGAAGTCACCGGAGGAGGATCACAGGACGAACTGGAGGCTCACATCCTCACCCGACACGGGACGTGGAACCTGCACTCCGAGACGGTCCACCGTCACCGTGTACGCCTGTCCCGTCGCGGCTGCTGGCATACGACGCGCCAGTTCAAGCGTGCTTCGACTGACCCTGACCTGAGTGCCACTGATCCCGACCGTACCAATGGGGCCACCAGTCGGACCAAGAACCGTGTCCAGCCGGTACGTCCCCGCGTTCGGTCCCGCCGAGATCGTGATCTTCGTGTCCACGGCGAAGGTTCCCCAATCCTGCGTGGCATCCTCGACCGTCTCCTCATCTACTGCCGTGAGCGTTCCACCTCCCCCAGAGGAGAGCGTGTACGCCCGAGGCGTGGGGTCAGCCCCCGACAGGAGCGCCCGCGTACCTGTGACCCGATATCTGCCAGCGTTCGTCCCGGCTTCGAGAATCAGTACACAACCCAGTCCCGGACGAACGCTGGCAAATGAGACATCGGGATCTGTGAACAAGGTTCGGAGCGATAGCGTGTCTCCGGTGCCGCTGATCCGCTGCGCCCCGAGACACCACTTCCGAAGATCATCGTAGTAGTACGCGTCGAGGTCGAAGCTGAACCCCCCTGTGTCGTCAGCCACCTTGTCGAAGGCATCTGTGAACAGGTACGAGTAGCCATAGAGGACGTGAGCGGGCTTCAAGGCGGCGAGCACCAACTCCGCGTTCCGCTGAAGCACGAACGGGTCGACCGGGAACCCGTCGATGAAGATGTCCACGAGGAACTGATCCTCGATGGTGAACGCCCCGTTGGGGTCACGCGGCGGCGACTCCAAGTACCGCTCGGTGATGGTCGCCACGACGTTGGGGTCAAGAGCCTCTAGCCCTGACTCCATGCTCGCCTTGGTCGCCCCATCGAGCAGGAGCAGCACCATCTTGTGCAGGAACTCCCGGTACGCCGTGTCTCCGTCGATCTGTGGAATACCGGAACGATCGGTCGCGCCTGGGAACACGAGTGATCCGAGGACTTGCCAGAGGAAGTCCGTCCGCGTGAAGTCGAAACCAGAATCCTTGTAGACCTCGGTGGTCGTGATCTGAATCTCGGCCAACTGCTCGGCCATCGCCTGGAACTGAAGCGAGTACCAAGGGCCATTGGTCTGCGCGACGTAGTTGCTCGGGAGCACCGACCGGAAGGTCGCCATGATCTTCTGAACGAGCGCCGTCTTGTCGGTCAGGTACGCCTGACCGCTGACCGGATTCGGCGCAGGGTTCTGCGCCAACGCGAACGGGGCCGCGTTCTCTCCAGTCTTCGGAGCGTCGTCGTCGTGGGCCATGCGGTGTCGTCTCCTGGAAGGGGGATCTACATAGCCACCCTACCGATGGTCACCCGTTCACCACCGGAACCGACCGAAGTACAAGTAGTAGCGAAGGTCTGGTCCCATTTCACCGTTGTCACTGGCTTTGTCGTAGAGGTCGCCGTCCCTGCGGCCATTGTCGTGTGTCCACTGTGCCATTTTCCTGTCGAGTTCGCGGTCGCTCCAGATGTACTCGATCTTGGGGTGGCTGGGCTTCGGCTTCACCGTCGCGTTGATAGACAGGTAGCGGTTGGGTTCGTTGAATCCCAGAGCCTCAGTGTCTTCCTCTACTTCGACTTCGACCATCTCCCAATCGGGAAACGCGGATTCAAACGACTTCCCGAGTTTGGCCTTGATCTCACGCTCCACCTGTCGCAACAAGCTGTTCATGGCCTTCCGCTTGGCGTCATGCAAGAAGTCACGGAGGTCGAACCCTGCCGCCTCACGGTGGAGGGCTGCTACACGCTTGGGGTTGGGCATCATGGCATTACTCCGGTATCCCAGAGCCTTCCGCAGTTCCTTGAGCGCCCGTGTGTACTTGCGCCTCGCAGAAGGCACCTTCTTCAAGGTCACGAAGAACTCGTGGGGTTTGATCTTGCGAATAGCTTTCGGTCCGCCCAACTCCTCTATGCGTCGGTAAAAATCCCGGTCGGTGTAGGCGGGCCTTGGGATCACACCCGTCCAGATGTCGATGGCGTTGTTGCGAGTGTCGCCCGACAGGCCACGCATCGCCCTCTCAGCCTCGTCAATGGAGTCTTGGAGTCGGGTGAAGAACTCGATGTCGTCAAGCGCATGAAAGTCGATGTTATCAGTGCCACGACCCGTGGAGTCGATGACCCCCTCGTCCCGAAGCACCCTCATGGCCGTGTCTCGCTCTTCCCGCCAGAAGGAAGGCGCTTCATCAAACCATTTCTCGGGGTTCATCATCCACTGCTCAAAGGCAGGGGTTCGTGACCCACCACCCGGATAGCCTGCGGACATGGGACCTCCCAGCGATCTCTGCAAGAGCGTCTGAGTCATGTGCTGGAGTTCGTGCCGAACCGCCATGGCCAGATAGGTCATCTGTGACTCGATGCCCCCGGACCCCATCTTCTGATGGGGGTAGTAGACAGCCACTCGTTGGCTATCCGCGTTCCACGATGCACCCGCGTTTTCGCTTCGGGCGAGAGTCAGGATCACAACCACTTCATCGAAGGCGACTTTCCCGCCGCTCGCCTTCAACTGCTTGACTTTCTCTCGGTGCTTCTTGGTGGCTTCTTCGATTCTCTGTTTCACCCGAGCACGAATCGCGGCTTCATTCTCGGGCTGCATGGCGATTGTCTCCGCTGCCATGCTCTTGATCCTCGCCACTTGCCGCTTGTGGGACTTGACCAACTGGAGGCTTCCCGAGTGGGTGAGGCGAGACGGGTCTTGCAAGATGTCCTTGTACCGCCACCCCCTCATGTACCTGGAGACAGGGAATACCTTTGCCAACCCTCTCGACGTGATGGGTTCCTTCCCCCCACGAACGAGGTAGCCTTCCAACTGGTTTATTTTCTCCTCCAAGTCCTCCCTGTCAACCCGAGTGCGCTGGTCCCTGCCAGCGATGAACTCGTCTATGGAATCCAACTTGTCCCTGAGCCACTTGTTGCCCGCCTTGTACTGCTTGGAGAAGTCAGAGAACTTCGGCCTGCTGTTGACAGCCGATTCGTAATCGCGCCAGCCGATCTCTACCGCCTCCTCCCACAATCCCAACATCAAGTCGTACAGGGAGCGAACCTTGACCCCGTTAGAGATGGCGTTGCGGACTTCTCGGACGGCGGGGGCGAGTGATGCTCTTGCTTTCACTTCATTCTGGTTCTCCCTCATTTCGGATTGAACCATCGCGATTGTCGTCGCAGCCACCGAACTCAACACCCACGCGGAAACCGCCTCCACCATCTCTGGAGGGGCTTGGATGATTCCACCACGCTTCGTGTAGCGGGATGCGACCCGTATCGGGTTGGGCATCATGGCATTACTCCGAGACGATCAGCTTCGACTGGATGTGCGAGACATCCAGCGGCTTCGCTGGGTCATAGTTGTGGCATCCGAAGCAGTTGGGGATGAATGAATCATCACCCTGCTGGAACGTCTCAAGACTCATGTTCGCTAGTTCCAGAGATCCGCGCTGTGGGCTGTCGGGATTGGCCGGACCCTGACCGCTTGGAACCGGAGGGCTGCCGGAAGCTGCTCCACCCTTCGTCCACAGACCCCCAACCATCTCGTAGTTCGACCAGACGACCATGGGATCATCGCTGGGGAGCTTGGTCAACAGACCCGTGGACCCCACCAGAGCCTCGTTGAGTTCCACGATAGCGGCCAGATTCGCAGCGTTGTCGTTGCCATTGACCGACTCACTGGACTCGTTGCCGTGGGCATACTCGCGACACACATTGTTCGGAGTTCCCGTCAGAGGAACCGTGCCCGAGGGCAGCGTGTCAGGAGTGTTGAACGTGAAACTGTCGCACGCCTCGGAGGGAGGACCGTCTCGGTCAATCTTGTTCTCGGACAGACACGACGCGGCCTCCGCGCTGGCGAAGGACCACTGACCCTCGGGAGAGTGGCCGTTGCAGAGCGGTGCGTTGCGCTTGTGCTCCCATGATGCCCAGATCATCTCCGGATGATTGGGAGTCCAGATGGCGAGATGAATACCGACCAGACCGAGGTGTACTTCCTCTCCACCCATCTCGACGGAGATCGAGAAGAAGTCTGAATCCGGGGACTCCAGTGTCATCCACGCTGCCTTGACCTCCAAGGTACCGGGAGCGAACCCGTCAGCCGTGGAATCGCAGAGGTCCTGCGTGTAGAACGCATTGTAGTGGAGGATGTTTCCGTTCTGGTCGTAGAGCGCGTTCGTGTCAGCCTGCACATCCTCGAAGTCCTCTGACTTGATGGTCCGAGGCACGAGGGCCGACTGCACACCGAGCACTCCCGTGAGAGCTTCACCGGCACACTGGTCGTCCCCACCCGTTGGCTGGTAGACCCGGTTCTCAAGGAACGTGGGCAGTCCGTTCGCGGGGTCAGGGCTGACCTGAGCGAGAAACCACTGCCAACTGAACTGGTAGAAGTCGCAGAACGTCTCGGCCTCAGGAACCTCGGATGGCATCGAGGGTGAGGTGATCCAATCGGAACTCGCCTCACACACAGCGGGAGGCGGAGGAGGAGTCGGCGTGGGACCAGGACATCCGAGAAGTAGAGTCAGAGGAAAGATCTTGCGCATGTGTTATCTCCATCCTCTCGCACGACGAATAGGGTCGTTACCGCACCCAACTTTTCAGGCTAGTTCCGCCAACGAGATCAGAGCGCCCCGTAGATGGCGTCATACTGCTCGGAGGTGAGCTTGAGGCATACCGCAGGGCTACTCGAATCGGGCTTGGGTGCATGTCCGACTCCTCGCATCTGAACCCCAATAGGAAACCTACCGTTCAATAGGCTCTTTATCCGAGATCGAAAATGTGGTTTCGGTTTCGAGTCTGTGGTTTCATCGCCCACATTTACCACTACGTTCGACAGGTAGAGATATTGATCTCGTTGTGATCTCACACCAAGAGATGGGTCTTGGGACGTAAAATAGGAATCGTCGGTCATCTGGGTCATGATCTCCTGGACTCCCTCAAGAGTATGGGTCCAGCGAGAGGATGCGACCTGCACCGAGACCTTGGTCGGAAAAACCATCAGGTGACCTATGAAGGTCTCCGACGACTAGAGCGCCTACGCCTCGTGAGGCAGGACGAAAAAAAGGTCTGGCACCTGGAGCCTTCGGGGTGCGAAAAGCTAAAGGAACTCGATTCCTACCGATCACCCGGAGTGAGCACTAGCAGACCATGAGCTTGATCATCACCGAAGTCCAGAAAACCGTCCTAAAGAAAATGCTCCACGAAGGTCGTTCATATGCTCCCCGGTCGAGCTTGGAACGACTCCAGAAGAAGGGCCTCGTAGAGGGTGACCGAAGAGAGGGATGGGTGCTCACTCGCAAGGGGGTATTGGTAGCAAAGGAGTGAGGGTCTTGGTGGATTTTTCGGACTTCACCGGGTACTAGCCTCGGATGAGGTGGAATATGATTAGACTTCTTCGATCCGCAGGACATCTTGTCCTTCAAGCACTGGATGCACGCCGTGAGTACAGAGAGCGATACCAACGCATGTACACCCGCTGACCCCCGAGTTGTCGGGGTGTTCGGGGAACATCCAGACATCCAAGAGGTCTTGTGGGACGGGAAGACTGTTTCTGTGGACGGAAGGGAAACAGGAACCCCCGAGATCTTCGAGCCGCTTTGGGACATTCTCGCGGACACGGACCCCATCCGGTTTTCCCGTGTCGGACAGAGGGTGGTCGTCGGTATCCCGGCTATCGAACACACCTCATAGGAGGTGTCCATGAGCACCAGCTTTACTCAAGGCGAGATTCTCGGTCGCGGAGACCTGGACATCTTCCTGGCCGACTCGCTGGGCAACCCCACGAACGCATACGAGATCACTTATGCGCTGTACTACGTGGACCCGGCGCCTCAACTCGAAGTCCTCATCGGGTCCGCTACACGCACCCCGGTGAACCCTGCGGTCGGTGAGTACTACGCTGCTCTCCAGATTCCGGTGAACGCTTCCCCCGGCACCTACCGCATCCGGTGGCTGTTCCGTGAAACGGCGGCATCGGCCCAAGAGGGAGCCGTGCAAGAGTTCTCGGTCACAGAACCCTCTGCGGTCGCGCTGCCTGACGAATACTCCGAGTGCGTACAGGACCTGATCCGCAAGATGCGGTTCCTGACGAGAGACAACGATCCGGACCGCAACTACCGCTTCATGCCTCCCGAGGGTGAAGGCACGGTGGGCTGCTACAACCAGGTCTTCGGCTACATCTGGACCGACGAAGAGTTCTACGAGTACCTGGAGATGGCACTCTGGAAGTGGAACATGCACCCGCCCTCAACCGAGGAACTGAAGAACATCGACATGCTCTGTGCCCAGAAGCCTTCGTGGAAAGCGGCTCTCCTGTGGGGTGCGTTGGTCAACGCCGCACAGGCTCTCGTCTACAACTGGATCGCCAACGAGTTCGATTACAGCATCGGCGGGATCAGCCTCAACATCGAGAAGTCCTCGAAGTACGAAGGCATGAAGCAGAACGCCGAGGATCAGTGGGACAAACTGACTGAAGCCAAGTCGAGGACCTACAAGATCATGCGAGGACTGGCGCAGCCGCGATTCGGGCGTGGCGTCCGCAGCGCATTCGGCCCCTACGTCGGTCGAGGCGTGTTGTCGCCACGCTCGTTCGTTTAGGGCGGTTTTTTTCGGACTTTACGTCGGCAGAGGTGAAGGGTACACTCCGTCTCGGAGGTGCCCATGCCCGTCAACTGTCCCCACTGTGGCCGCGAGTTCAACAAGGCTCGCGTAGACCCCCGCCATCTGCGATCATGTGCCCAACCGCCTGATCCCAACCTGCACCCGTGCTTGTGCGGCTACCGGGCATCCACGCCCAAGTTGATGAAGCGGCACCGCAAGACCTGCGAGGCTTGGCAGACCCGCGACAAGAAGGCCGTCCGCAACCAGCGTCGGACGGCGACGAACCTTGAACGCTACGGGGTCGAGGACGCATCCCAGATGCCAGAGGTACGGGCACGGAGGGCTGCAACGAACCTCGCCAAGTACGGTGCGGAGAACCCGTTCTGCAAGGAAGCCAGCACCTTCGACAAGGTACAGGCGAGCCTTGAGGGGAAGCGACCCGTGCTTCGGGGGGCTGACAACCCGTTCGCCAAGCCAGAGGTGAAGGCGAAGATCCGCGACCACTGGATGCAGGAGCACGGGGTCGAGAACCCACAGCAGGTAGCCGAGATCCGTGCCAAGACCCGTGAGACGTGCATCGAGCGGTACGGGGGTGAGTTGCTGGGATCACCTGTGCTGGAGGCGAAGGCGAGGGAGACGAACCTTGCCCGGTACGGTGATGCCTACCCCCAGCGGACGGATGCCGTGAAGGACAAGCAGCGGGAGACGAACCTTGAGCGGTGGGGTGTCCCGTGGACGGGGATGCACCCGGAGATCCGAGCGAAGCAGTTGGAGACGCACCACGAGCGGTACGGGTCACACTGGTTCGCCTCGGACGAGGGCAAGGCTGAGATCAAGAAACTGGTCACCTGGAGGAGGGTGACATCGATCACCGGGGCCAAGTTCCTGGTTCGCCTTCGGCAACTGGTTGCCATGCATAAACCGGATGTCTGTTGTATTGATCCGCTGATCAACTACATCGGTGACGACATCAGCAAGGCAGAGGTGGTGAGCGAGTTCTGCGATGTGGGACTCGGGTCGATCAGTATGGACACCGGATGCATCTTCGGCATCATCCACCACACCGGGAAGCCGAAGAGTCAGCAGGACCGGGATGGCATGCATGCGAGCGATCTCGCCTACATGGGACTCGGATCATCCAATC
>Ga0070754_10003816_pt1 | contig 10532 bp, 7 predicted proteins | sample VirMetDEL_Sep_01_FD_75181 | JGI IMG/M metagenome (GOLD analysis project Ga0070754, IMG submission 75181) | Aqueous microbial communities from the Delaware River and Bay under freshwater to marine salinity gradient to study organic matter... | ecosystem: Environmental > Aquatic > Marine > Coastal... | reverse complement strand
CATCTACTGTATCGTTCCACCCAGCTATGATTGCAGCTAAGAAGATGGAAAAGAAAATCCATGACCAGCTACAAGAATCGGGTGCATCAACACACTTACGCTCTATGGCGTTTGAGATGGCGCTACTAGGCACAGGTGTTATGAAGGGTCCTTTCGCAGTAGATAAAGAATATCCTAACTGGAATGATGAGGGTGAGTATGATCCTCTAGTTAAGACAGTACCTGAGTGTAGCCATGTTTCTTCTTGGGACTTCTACCCAGACCCAGAAGCTAAGTCTATGAATGATGCAGAATATACTGTTGAACGTCATAAGATGTCACGTACACAATTACGTTCTTTAAGAAGTCGTCCCTACTTCATGTCTGATTCAGTTCAGATGGCTGTAGATAAAGGGCCTGACTACATACAAAAATACTGGGAAATGACTATGGAGGACGATGATACACAACCATCCTCTGAGCGTTGGGAAGTATTAGAGTTCTGGGGTTACGTAGACATTGAACTACTTGAAGAGCATGGTGTTAATATACCCAGCGAACTAAAAGAATTAGATGAGGTTAACTGTAACGTATGGGTATGTAATGGTGAAGTACTACGATTTGTACTGAACCCATTCAAACCTACTCGTATTCCTTACTATGCAGTTCCTTACGAGCATAACCCTTACAGCTTCTTTGGTGTAGGTATTGCTGAGAATATGGATGATACACAGACATTAATGAATGGCTTTATGCGTATGGCTATTGACAATGCTGCACTATCTGGTAATCTTATTATAGAAGTAGACGAGACCAACTTAACACCGGGACAAGACTTATCTGTATACCCGGGCAAGGTCTTCCGCAGGGCTGGGGGTGCACCAGGACAAGCTATCTTTGGTACTAAGTTCCCAAATGTTGCTCAAGAGAATATGCAACTATTTGATAAGGCACGTGTACTAGCAGATGAAAGTACTGGCTTCCCTAGCTTTGCTCATGGTCAAACAGGAGTATCAGGCGTTGGGCGTACAGCCTCAGGTATTAGTATGCTTATGTCTGCTGCTAACGGTTCTATCCGTACAGTAGTTAAAAACGTTGATGACTATTTACTACGCCCACTAGGTAAAGCATTCTTCTCTTTCAACATGCAGTTTGACTTTGATGAACAAATACGTGGTGACTTAGAAGTACATGCATCAGGTACTGAAAGCTTAATGGCTAACGAAGTAAGATCCCAGCGCTTAATGCAATTCTTACAGGTAGCACAGAACCCAGTACTAGCTCCTTTTGCTAAGATGGATTACATTATACGTGAGATTGCTAAGTCTATGGATCTTGATCCTGATAAGGTTACTAACTCTATGGCAGACGCTGCTATCCAAGCTGAGATCCTCAAAGGCTTCCAGCAACCAGCACAGCCTCCAGAAGCACCTGAGGGTGTACCTGCACCAGAGGGAGGCCAACAAGCGCCACAGACACCTCAGGGGGGCGTACAGGACACATCTGGCGGTGGAGGTGGACAGATAGGCATGGGTACAGCACCAGTTCCAGGCGAACAAGGATTTAGTGGCAATGTCTCTTAAGGGTTTTGTAAACAATCAGATATCGTGGGAATCGTTTCTCTCTGAGTTAGAGGAGCGTATTTCTACACAACATCGTAGTATGGAAACTGTTACAGATACTGCTGAACTATACAGGCATCAAGGTGCTATACGTGCGCTACGTCAACTTCAATACTTGAGGGATAAAGTAAATGGATGACTTAGATAATCAAACTGAAGAAATGTTTCAAGGTGGAACTACAGATGAATGGCGTGATTATGCAGATTCATTACAGGTTAATATTCCTGAGATATCTATAAAGGATGCAACTACTTTTGTTGCTAGTATGACACCTATTATTGGTGATGCTATGGCGGCTAAAGAAGTCTATGATGAACTACAAAAGGTTAATCCTAATTACTATTTAGCTGGTGCTTTAGGTGGAGCTGCTATTGTAGGTCTTATTCCTGGAATAGGAGATGCCGCTGCTAAAGCTATAAAGAATGGTGCTAGAGAAGTATTTGATGTAGCTAAGCGTGTAAAAATAAACCCTAATAAAAAAACTGATTATGGTGTATCTAAGACAGGTGTGCCTCAGATAAACATGATTTCAGACACACCAGCAGGTGTATTTGATAAAACTGTAACACAGTCTGCTGTGGATCTTATGGACGAACCTGCTTTTGGTGAAGGCTTTTCACGTAGGTTAGAAAAAGTTGCTCAGGAAAATAGTATAGGAGCAGGTGATACTACGTTTATGCCTATGCAAGTTTATTCAGAATTAGCAGACCGAGTAAAGAGTAAAGACTTTAAAGTAGTACCTAGCAAAACTAAAAAAGTTTCACGTACAGATATAGATGGTTCTAAAGAGCAAAGTGTATGGTCATATCCAAAACAACTTTATGACTCAGCAGCAACATCTATAAATGAGTTTAAAAGACCTGCAGGTTACAATAAGCTAAAGAAACGTGGTGAAATAAAAGACGGTGATGTTATTGTTGACATTGGTGGTGGGCGCTTTGATAACTTAGTGCAAGACGCTGCTGAAGAAGGTGCAACTGTAAAAGTTTATGATCCGTTTAATAGAACACCAGAACATAATGCAGCAGTTGTTGACTCTGTAAAAGATGGACAAGCTGATATGGCTATGTCTCACAATGTACTAAATGTTATAAAAGAAGATGAAAACATTTTTAATGTAGTTGAACAGGCAGAGAACGCAATAAAACCTAAAGGAAAGGCACACTTTTCTGTGTACGAAGGAAGTAAAGCAGATAGAGAAAAGGGTGCAAGGCAAACATCTAAGGGTTGGCAAAGGTTTCAAACTACAAGTGAGTATTTGCCTTTTGTAGAGAAAGTATTTGGCAAAAATAATGTTACTTTAAAAGATTCAATAATAACAGCTACTAAAAATGTAAAAGGATTCAAAGAAGGTGGAACAATAATGAATGAACAAACAAGAATGGCTTTTTCACTGGGTGGTAGCGTAGATTTAGATACAGTACCAGACAACACTCAGGGTATTGATCCTGTGTCAGGTAACGAAGTTCCGATGGGTTCTACCCCAAAAGAGGTACGTGACGATATACCAGCACAACTAAGTGAGGGTGAATATGTCGTACCTTCTGACGTAGTACGCTTCTATGGTGTTAGGTTCTTTGAAAACTTACGAGCTAAGGCTAAATTTGGTTATCAAGATATGGCTGAAAACGGACGTATTGGTGGTGAGCCTGTAGATGAACTTGATGGTATGATGTTTGATATATCAGAACTAGAAGTAGAAGATGATGGCGAACCTATGGCAATGGCTGAGGGTGGTTATGCTCTATCTCCAGGTGACGAAGGTTACGAAACTATGGGTGCGCTGGGCTTAGGTAGCGAAGGTATCAGTGCAGGTAACGGATCGGTAGGTAGTGCACCTAGTGTAGAAGTTCGTACATATGTTAGTGAATCTGGACACACTATATACATTACATTTATTAATGGTGAACCTCAAACGTCTATACCTCCTGGATATACACTACAAGAGGAAACTACTGCAGATACTACAACTACTGCTACTACTGCAGCGCAACCAGAACCACAGGTTGTAACACCTACTGGTAGAAGTAGAGACAGTAGACCGATGCCAGCACCTAAGGCTATTAACTATAAGACGCTTACCACAGACGAAATTGCTAAGATGTTAGATGATCAATCGTCTGCTAAGTCTACAGCAATAGCATTTGGTGCAGGTGCTATTAATCCTGTACTAGGTCTATTTGTTAAGGGTGCTATGATGCATAGTGCTAGAAGCTTAGAGAAAGAGATAGAACGTAGGATTGCAGCAAAAGAAACACCTACAGCAGAAAAATCTGTTCTTGAAGGATTATTAGAAGCATCCAAGAAAGGTAAACCTGGCCTAATCACACGTGTATATGGTGCACTAAAAGAGGAGTTCTTCCCAGAGAATGAAGAAGAAGCTAAGGCATTAGAGATAGCTAAGCGGATGGATGATGAAGCTGGTGAAGTATATGACTTTGAAGGTGATATAACTACAAACATAACACCTACTGAAGGCGTTCTCTCTTCTGGAGACCCTGCCATAATGGGTATGGATCAACCAGAAACAAAGCTACCAACAGAGGAAGAAGTACTAGCGCCTACAACAGGTAAAGTTTCTACATATGTAGACCCTGTAACTAGAGAACAAACAAAGTTTGAATCTTATGGTCAGGTTACTAGGAACGGTGTGTATGCTGGTGATGGCTTTGAGTGGTATGAGATGGATGTAAAAGGTAGTGATGGTGCACCTGTCTTAGGTAGAAGATACACAGGTGAAGGTGAAGATAATAACCTAGGCCAAGATACTATTATAGCAACTGAACTTGGTTATGGAGACCCAGTAGATAGAGAAGTGTTTGTAAAGATAGCTGATATATCTTTGGAAGAAGGTAGTGAGTTTGCATCTACACAAGGCTCAGCAAATGATGGAGACTTCTTGGAGTTTTTAAAGACAGGAAGCTTTGGAGCTAGTGAGTCTTATGCAGATCAAGAAGATAAAGACTTCACTCCAACACTTACATATGGAGATGCTTTAGAGAAGGTTAAAGAACCAGAAGTATATGCAGCAGAGCCAATAGCTCCAGAAGTTAAGGAGGCTTTTGTATCAAAACCTATAGTAGATGAAACAGATCCTAACAATATAACTACATCTCTTCTATATGATAACCCGTATGGAGACCCAATTACATCTCAACAATTCCGAGACCTTAGAGATAAACGTAAGGCTGAAGAAGAAGCTGCAGCAATTACTGCTGCTCAAGCAGCTGAGGCTAAACGTGCAGAAGAAGCACAGGCAGCCGCTCAACGAGGTAGAGACCAGTATAAATCATCTATGATTGCAACTAACACGGTTGCTGCTAATGCAAAACGAAGAGGTGCTTCAGCTTCTGATATAAGTACAATCAGATCTGAAGGTAGAAAAGCATCTCAGAAAATGTCAGACATAGCTAGAGGAAGACCTGTAACAGGTTTTAAAGAAGGTGGTTTAGCTTCCAAGAAGAAAACCAAGAAGAAGAAGTAACTACAAAAACTTCATATAACAATAAGGCTACCCAGCTTAGGCTGGCCCCATCATAAGGAGTACAACATGATACAAGAGCCACAAGAAACTACGCCGATTAAAACTACATCGGCTTCACATCAAAGAAATGATGCACGTGTTAAGCGTGATCAAGAAGAACTAGAGGCACTGCTAAAGCAAGCACGTGGCGAGACAGATGAAACAGAAGAAGCTGTTGAGGCGAAACCCAGTAGCGAAGATCCTGTCGAACCCAAAGTTCAGACAGAGAGTAGTACCGAACAAGAAGAAGAACCCGAAGGTGAAGCACAAGAAGATGATGCTGAGTTAAGTGGTGAAGAGAAAAACTTCAAGAAACGGTATGGTGATCTACGCCGACACATGCAGGATAAAGAGAAAGACTTTACTGCTAAGCTTGACAAGCTAGAGAAACAACTGGATCTTGCAACAAAGAATGAGCTTGTACTTCCTAAGTCAGAAGAAGAGATTGAAGCTTGGGCTAAGAAGTTCCCAGATGTTGCAGGTATTGTAGAAGCTATTGCAGCAAAAGAAGCTGATAAGAAGTCATCTACTCTAGATGCTAGGCTTGCTGAGATAGAAGAGTTACGCTCTAGTGCAAAGCGAGAAAAAGCTGAGGCTGAGTTAGTGCATATGCACCCTGACTTTGTATCTATTAGGGAAGACGATGCTTTCCACACATGGGCAGACAATCAACCTAAGTGGGTACAGGATGCTTTATACGAGAATGTAGATGATGCTAAATCTGTATCTCGCGTTATTGACTTGTACAAAGCTGACAATGGTATCTCTACAAAGAAAGCTAATTCATCTGATAAAGGCGCAGCGAGTTCTATAAAGAGTAAACGCTCAGCTGCACCAGAGTCAGACGACAGTTCATCTTACTTACGTGAGTCACAAATTGCTAAGATGAGCATTAAAGAATATGAGAAGCGTCAAGAAGAAATAATGGACGCTCAACGTAAAGGTAAATTTATTTACGATTTATCAAAGAAATAGTTGACATCTGTTAAAAGATGGATACAACTAGGGGCATGTGCAGTATCAAGTATTAAGTATGGTATTGGAATCGTGGTACTTGAACTGCACATGCTTATAACTAAGCTCTATCCAAGAAAAAGAACTACCTCGGACTAAAGGCCCAGCGCTCAAAGGATGGCGATCCCAAAAGCAAAGCTGACTACCCTAATAGTAAGAGCCTCTTTAGTTGGTATGAAGCGTATAATGTCACGCCATATCTATAAGGAGATTACACAATGGCTATTACTTCCGCAAGTGGTGGATTTAACGGAAACTTTTCCCCAATTATCTACTCAAAACAAGCACAGATCGCACTTCGTCGTGCAGCTGTAGCTAACGCAATCACTAATAACTCTTACTTTGGTGAGATTGCAAACCAAGGCGATGTTGTTCGCATTCAGAAAGAACCAGATGTAACTGTAAACGCTCTTGAGCGTCACACAGCTATCTCTGTTGAAAAGTTGAATGATGAAGACTTCTCTTTGACTATTGATAAAGCTAACTACTTTGCGTTCAAGATGGATGACATCGAGGACCAATTCTCAAATGTTGACTACGTTAGCTTAGCTGCTGACCGCGCAGCATTTAAGATGGCTGACTCAATGGATGCAGATATTCTATCATACATGTCAGGTCACACAACTGCAGGTGCTTTTATTACCGCAACATCAGGTGATGCACAGCACGACACAGCTGGTAGCCTAACAGGTGAATTTTTAACTGCTAACCATTTGGACGCAACGGACTTCGGTTCATTGGGTTCTGCTGACTCTGCTTCAACAGCATATGCTGCTGGTGATTCAATCCCATTGGCTCCACGTCTTCCAGGCGCAACAGCGTTGTCTACAGCGACTGTTTCACCTTTGACAGTGGTTGCTCGTATGGCACGTCAGATGGATCAAGCAAATGTTGATTCAAGAGGTAGATGGCTGGTCCTAGACCCGGTATTTATTGAGATGCTCAAAGACGAAGATTCACGCATGTTGAATGCTGACTTCGGTGGAGCAGGTCTACAAAACGGCTTGGTCTTAAACAACCTACACGGCTTCCGTATTTACCAATCCAACTCTTTACCTGCTAAGGGTACAGGTGCTGGAACTTCTGGTGCATTAGCACAAGACGTAAACTTTGGTGTTATCGTAGCTGGTCAAGACGATGCTGTTGCTTCTGCTGAGCAGATCAACAAGGTCGAGAACTATCGTGATCCAGATTCATTCGCTGACATTGTTCGCGGTATGCATCTTTACGGGCGCAAGATTCTTCGCCCAGAAGCATTAGTCACAGCGCACTACAACGCTGCGTAATAAAACTTAATATTGGGGCTGGTTTTGTACTGGCCCCTTTATACACATTTAAACTCCTGTAGGAATTAATATGGCGACTTATATAAACCTAGTGAACGAATTACTTCGTCGTCTTAACGAAGTTGAGATTGGTGAATCTGATTTTTCTACAACTAAAAACGTTCAGTCTCTAGCTAAGGATGCTGTTAATTCTTCCATACGTGAAATATTACAAGATGCACAAGAGTGGCCTTTCACTTTAGTAACATATGAACACACACTAGCTTCTGGTACTAGCACGTATGAATTCCCTGCTGATTATTCAAAAGCTGATTGGGAAACTTTTTATCTAACAAGTGCACAGTCTGCTCAGCCAACACACTTACCTAGTATTTCTTACGAAAGCTATGTATCAGAAAAGAGAAGCATAGATGATGTAGCTGGTGTAAGTGGTCATGGTAAACCTACTACTGTATATAAAACACAAAGCACTAAGTTTGGAGTTACACCTCCTCCTGATGCAGCCTATGTTATAGAGTATAGCTACTGGAAGTTCCCTGCAGATTTAAGCTTAAGTAGTGACGTTTGTATTATACCAGATAGATTTAGACATGTAGTACTTGATGGTGCTATGATGTACTTAATGCACTTTAGATCTAATGAACAGTCTGCACAGTTACACGCAGATAAGTTTAAAAAAGGTATAAAGACTATGCGTAGACTATTAGTAGATACTAAAGACTATCTAAGGTCTACTGTAATAAACAGAATGGGTAACTCTTTCTATAAGAATGATGTCTAGATGGTAGATAAACTAAATACATACCTGTCAGTTTGTGCTGGAGGGTTGATCACTAATGTTGATCCCTTGACCCAAGCTTCAAACCTATCAGGTAGTGCTATACGTATGATAAACTATGAACCTGCACTATCGGGTGGGTATCGTCGTATTAGTGGTTACTCTAATGACTACGGAACAGTTCCTGGTACAGGTGCTGTACTAGGTGTAGCAGTAAATGGTAACTTAGACGATGGAATATTTGCATGTAGAAAACCTACATCAGGGCATGACTACTTATACAAGTGGCAAAACTCTAACTCGTCTTGGGTAGCTATACCCGAAGCTGGTAATCCTGATATGACTAATGTTAGTAGGATAAGATTTACTAGCTTTAACTGGTCAGGTGAAGTATTACTGCTTACAGATGGAGTAAACCCTGCAGCTGCATATAATGGCACTGCATATTCACAGATAACACATGCACAAGCTCCTGACAATCCTAAGTATTCTGAAGAGTTTGCATCCCATGCTTTCTTATGTGGGGACTCTACTGAGCCTTTTAATCTTTATTTTAGTGCTCCTCTAAACTATTCTGATTTTAGTCCTGCTAACGGGGCTGGCGTTATTAATGTAGGTTACACTATAACAGCTATTAAAAAGTTCCGTAATCAACTGTATATATTTGGTGCTAATGATATTAAAAGATTGACAGGTAACAATGCAGCTAACTTTGTTTTAGAGAATGTTACATCAAATATGGGTTGCCTAGCACCCGATTCTGTGGTAGAGTTTGGTGGTGACTTATTATTCTTAGGACCTGATGGTATACGTCCTGTCTCTGGTACAGATAAAATCGGTGATGTTGAACTTGCTACAGTCTCTAAAGAGATACAGTCTATATTTGATAACTACTATCTCTCAGAACAAATAGAAGATATAGCTATTGTAGTACTTAGGAAAAAGTCACAGTTTAGATTTTTCTTTAAAAATGATTCATCTTTATCCTTAATAGGTGGTATACGTAAGAGTCAAAATAAACAAAGTATCTTCGAATATAGTCAGCTTACAGGTATAGAAGCAAACTGTGTAGACAGTGGTTATATAGGACAATTTGAACACGTTATACATGGTGATGGTTCTGGTAAAGTATACAGACAAGAACAAGGTAATAGCTTTGGTGGCAACTCTATTTTTAGTCTTTATCAAACGCCCTACTATTATATGGAAGATCCAGAGATACGTAAGGTAATACATAAAGTAAATACATACTTAAAATCAGAAGGTGATACAGAAGTTTTTGTTGGTGTATCTTATGACTACGACGATACAGGTACAAGCAACCCTACCAACTATGATTTTACTACAGAGGGTGCAGCTTCCGTTTATGGTACAGCTATATATGGAGCAGGTGGTATATATGATGGTAACCCATCGCCTAAAACACTTACAAATATATCGGGATCAGGTAACTCTGTTTCAATAAGCTACGTTACAAACAATACAAATGCAAGTCATACTATACAGGCGTTAGCCTTAACGTATGAGAAAGCCGACAGGAGATAATACTTTGGCAGGTTATGTAAGACAGTCTTCAGCAGACATAATACCAACAGCTACACTTCGTGCAGCACCTATCAACGCCGAGTATAACAAACTCCGTGATGCATTTGCAGTGTCAAGTGGACACAAACATGATGGCTCAATAGGAGAAGGTGGATACATTCCACTTATCGGTGACGTTGATGCATTAAACAAGGTTTCTATAAACACAAGCACTAATCAAATTGGTGTGTTTGTTGAAGTATCTAATGCCGCAGTAGAACAGTTAAGATTCTCTGATGGTGCTATTATACCTGTAATAACTAATGATATAGACTTAGGTACTTCTGGTTTAGAGTTTAAAGATTTATACTTAGATGGTACGGCACACATAGATACACTTGATGTAGATATTAATGGTGCAGTTGCAGGTACATTTACTATAGGAAGTACACTAGGTGTTACTGGAACAACTACTCTAAGTACAGCTAATATAACTACAGGTGTTATTACTTCTGTAGATATTAACTCTGGTGCAATAGATAATGTAACCATAGGTGGTACAGCTGCAGGTGCTGGTTCATTTACTACACTAAGTTCTACAGGAACTGCTACTCTGGCTACTGTAGATATTAATGCAGGTGCTATTGATGGTACAACCATAGGTGCTTCATCTGCCGCACCAGCTACAGTAACAGACTTAACATCTACTGGTACAGCCACACTAGCTACTAGACATTAACGCAGGTAACATAGATAATACAGTTATAGGTGCATCAACAGCCGTTGCTGGTAGTTTTACTACAGT
>Ga0070754_10003815_pt1 | contig 10533 bp, 12 predicted proteins | sample VirMetDEL_Sep_01_FD_75181 | JGI IMG/M metagenome (GOLD analysis project Ga0070754, IMG submission 75181) | Aqueous microbial communities from the Delaware River and Bay under freshwater to marine salinity gradient to study organic matter... | ecosystem: Environmental > Aquatic > Marine >... | reverse complement strand
CTTTTGTTGTTTTTCAGTATCTTCAGCCAAAGCTTCTAGTAAAAAAAATTGTTCTTTGTCAACAGGTACTTGATCTGCTTTTTTTAGTAAATCTGCTTCCATTAACTGAAGTCTTGTCTCTAACGTATTGATGGTATTAGTCATACCAATATACATATAAACTGCAAAACCCGCAGCAGCAATGATCATCCCGATTGTTTTAAGATCGGTTTTTACAGCAGTTTCTTCATTTATCTTTGACATAATTATTTATAAAAATCCTTAAATAACCAATCCACATATTTTTTCCAAAGTTTTTTTATCCAATAAATTGGATTTAATTTTTTCATAATTAAAATCCTCTATTGACACGATAGACATTCCTCTCCATCATTAACTGGGTTACTACATTTACAATCACCACACGGACAAATTCCATATACATCCGCATGTAAATCTTGTTTACAATGACATTTGCATCGACACTTCTTACATTTATTTATATTTTTTTTTGATTCTATTGTGTCTATATCCATAACCGTTCTCCCTGTTGCCCCATCTTAATTGCCAAGCCCATACATTTAATTTAGATGAGTATGTTTCTATTATATTTAATATTTTATCTATCATAATTTATTGCGGGTGGTTCAGTCTCCCTTGCCACCCTATCTCATAAGCGCTATAAGAATTATTTTTTATCTTTTACATCATAGAACATTTTATCTGTATCATCAGTTATGAATCCAGAATTTTCAACATTCCATTCAGTAGTTTGCACCGTATAATCAGGTATATTTCCTCCAGTAGTAAAACTACTAATATGCCAAAGAATACGATTGTTAGGTTGAGCAGCAAAATTGCCGTTAGCAAGTTCCAGAATATGAGCACACTTGTGCTCTTGAGGAATCTCGGAATGTTCAACATCCAGGATATTACTTTCCGGATGAGACCAGTCAATTGTAAACAAATATTTTCCATTGTAAAGTTTTTTATCTCTACCAAAATATTTACATTTTTCCCCTACTAAATAATCAAAACAAGTAATAGCAGGATAATAACTAAAACAATTCCACAATTCCAATTCGTGTGCTTGCATATTAGGCACTTCGGATCTAGAAAAACTTTTTTGGAAAAACGCTGATATAGGCAATCTCCAATAGCACGCACCATTTGGAAGTAAGATGTGAAATAAGATTGGTTTTCCTGGAATGCTTGCCATACCGAAGATAACACAATCTTCACTTTCTTCATTATATTTGGAATCCAAATCATAAAGATACTCTTTCCTAATTTTACAATATATGGGTGGTGTGTTCGCATTTAAGTAACTCATGCATTATTATTTAATATCTCCCCAATTATCTCCCGATTCATAATCAACTTTATTTGGAACTTGCAGTTCTACTGCTCCTTCCATTATTTTAATTATCTCTTCCGCCTTTTGTGGTGATTCAACAGAGATATCAACCTCATCATGAATTTGTATATGTGGTATTATACCATTTTCATATAAAGAAACCATAGATTTTTTTGTCATATCCGCAGCACTTCCTTGTATTAATTTATTTAATGCTTTATAAGTAAATGCACGTTTTAAAGGTTCATCATATTCTTTTCTGGCTTGTTCCAATGGTAATGGTTTAAATACCCCAAACTGAACAGGTTGCCATAAATCAAAATGACACGCTCTGCCCAATAAAGTTCTAATTTTTCCTCTATCATTTGCTTTACGAGATACATTATCCATTAATAATTTAACAAATGGAGCTCTTGCATGATATTGTCTAATTAATTTTTCAGCAGACTCTTTCATTAATCCCAACTCTGCCATTAATTTATTTTTACCCATACCATACATTAAACCTAAATTAATTGTTTTAGCTTGTTTACGTTCAATGCCTGCCATATCAGCAACTACTTGATGAAAGTCTGCATCACCTTTTTTGTATGCAGTTACAATTTCATCTACACCTTCTAAATTTTGTAATTTAGCATAATGTACTAAAATTCTTGGTTCCTGTTGTGAATAGTCAAATGACCCCCACTTACATTTTTCTTCAGGAATAAATATTGATCTAATCATAGGTCCCAATTCAGGATGTCTTGCAGGAATTTGTTGTAAATTTGGATTACTCATAGAGAATCTTCCAGTAACAGTACCTCCTTGATCTGATCTAATTTGATTTATGTCTGCGTGTATTCTACCTTTGAATGCATGTTTAGTAATTGAATCAATAAAAGTTGTATGTGCTTTGTTTAACTCTCTTGCCTCTGCAATTGATTTTGGTAATTCATGTGGATGGTTTTGTAAAAAGTTTTTTGTAAAACTTGGTTCATTACTTTTTTCAGTTCTATCATATGGAAGATTTAATTTATCAAAAGCTTTTGCTATTGATCTAGCCGCCATTATTTCTACATCTACACCAGTTAATTGCTTAATTTTATGTATTATTTTTTCTTCCCTTTTTATTAAATTTAGTTTAATATTTTCTGCTTTTTCTAAATCTACTCTTACTCCTTTAAATCTCATATCAACAAGACAAGGAAACAATCTTGTTTCAAGATTAAATATATCCATTAACTCTTGATTATATAATTCTATTTTTAATCTTTGCCAAAGTTTTAATGTTGACTCCGCATCACGTTCCGCATATTGACCAACAAACATTGCCGGTAATCTCCACATATCTGCTTTAGCATCTAATCCATATTCTTTTGCCGCTTCAATTAATATTGTCTCGTCTTTACCAATACCTACATAATGTTTAGATAAAATATCTAAACGATAAGATAATCTATTCTCATCAATTAAAGATGCGGCTATCATAGTATCAACTACTTTACCTTTAATCTTAATGCCTGCAGATCTTAACCAACATACGTCGTACATCGCATTATGAAATATAAATGTAGTATTTTCCTGGTTGAATATTTCTTGAAGCCAACCCAATACTAATTTTTTATCCATATTACCGCCCTGCTCGTGGTGTATAGGGTAATAGCCAGACCAGCCCTCTACGGCCACCGCAATGCCAGCAATATGCCCTTTTCCAATGACATTACCTGATCCTAACTCTTTTAATTGAGGATCATTTGTTTCTAAATCTACTGCTATTTCTTTTGCCCCAAGAAGATCTTTTAATTCTTCTGGCATAACCCATTCAGTTTCAGGTGTAAATAAAGGTATTTGAGTACTTCTCATTTAATTATATATTTTTTCATTTGATGAATAATTAACAAAGTTGTTAGTGTTAACTATGTTTAATGCAGATACATCTACACTAAAATTATTTGCTACGGGTTTTGGTTTTTTCATTTTTTCTCCTTTTGTAACATTTTTTACACACATAAGCACAATCATAGGCCATATTTCTAATTTTGCAAATTACGCATTTTATTTTTTCCATTTTTTATAACCATCAATCCAAGATTGTTTTGGTTGATCTAAATAATCTCTCTCAATAATCATATCAATATAATGTTTTGCTTTCTCCAAATCTTCTTTTCCACCTTTTCTAGAATGTCTACAAATATATTTAATAGCATTCCCCTCCGCAAAAAGCAACCTATTACCATTTATAAATTCACTTGGTTGATAGGTTAGATCTTTGTAGTGAGATCCTCCTATTTGTTTAGATAAAGCAGAAAATTCTTTTGCACTAGTTTGATTCATTATAATTTCCTTTTCTATTAATTTTTTATATATTTTGTTGTATAATTTTTTCATTTTCTTTTTTTTCCTTCTCTTATTTTTCCATTTTTATCTACATAAATCATATTTATAATTTTTGTAAATTTTTTATTACGTCTTGTTCTAGCAATTCGACATCCTTTCTTTGGTCCACTTAATCTAAAATTTTCAGATTTAACTTCCCAACATTGTGTTTTTCCTGTGATTGGATCAAAAGTAATCATGTCTACTGTTCCAGTATCTTGACAAGAATCAAACACATCTAATCCTTTTTCTATAAAATAACATATAGCTCTTTTTTCTGACAAAGTTCCTACTCTATTTTTATTCATATTATATAAGCTCGATCAAAGTTTTTTGGATCTACAATATGCAATTCACGCTTCGCTCTCGTCGCTCCAGTATAAAATAACCTATGTAATTCATCGGGATCATTACTAAACGTTTCCAAAGCAGCACTTGTTAAATCTTGCATAAGCAAAACTTTATCAGCTTCTCCTCCTTTTGCTCCGTGTATTGTTGACATTATTATTCTAGGGTTTTTATTTATCTGCTCACCGTTGGCACGCATATTACGAATATAATTTTCAGTAATGGTATCTAAACCATCAAACGATTCGTACCATACTTTATCAGTGAGAAGTCCATATTTTTCCATACATTCTTTTAATGTATATTTATCTTCGGAATGCAATACTTTACCTGTTCTAAATCCAGGTAATACATTTGCTCCAAGATATTCATAAATATTTTTAATTTCTAAAAATCCTAACAAACAACCCTTACGCCAATTTTCCCAATTATTTAAAGCCATTAAAAGTTTTAATGGTACAGAGTTTTTACCTTTATGTTGATAATACCAACCTTGTAACTCACATAAATTTTTTACATCATCTAAAAAATGATTTGCAGAAGATAATACCAACCAGTTTCCTTCTGATAAATCAACTTGTGTTATATCTGAATAACGACGTAGTATTCCTTGCTCTAATCTAGGTTGATAATCTTTACTAAATCTGTTTTGTACTTTATTTATTATATGCTGTGATAGTTCATGTATGGGTCCTCCAGGAATTCTATAAGATTGTTTTAACGTCTGAACATCATCAACCTCTTCTTTTAATGCAATAAAATGATCTACATCAGCTCCTGCCCATTTAAAAATAGCTTGATCATCATCACCTGCTATGTAAGTTTTTTTAGCTTTAGACCATAGAGACCTAACCATTTCCCATTGTATTAAAGATAAATCTTGTGCTTCGTCTATGAATAAAACTTCAAAAGATGGTTTGTTTTCTTGCTTAATAAAGTCTTCCAGTAGATCTGTAAAATCCTTTAGACCTTTTTCTTTTTTATATCTTTTTAATTCTTCGGATAATAAATAAAGAGTATCTCTTTCAATATCTAATATATTTTGTCTAGAGTCATAATACTCTAATAGATCCATACGCTTAACTCTTGCAGTATTCATTATGGTTAAGTATTCATTATCAGAATTAAACGTACCATCATCTTCAGAATATTTAGCTGTTTTAATCGGAATACCTATTAGTTTACCAAATTCTCTGTAGTTTTCTCCTGTCATCATTTTTTCTTTTGTCATTCCTAAACGACTAAAAGCAAATGAATGCAATGTTCTAAAATTTTCTAAATCAGAATCAATATCTAAATTAAATTTTTCAGCAGCTCTTGTTGCTGCTTCTCTCGCAGCTTTTTTTGTAAAAGAAAAATATCCTATTTGTTTTGGTCTAACACCTTTTTTAATAAACTGATCTACTAAATCTAATAAAGTTGTAGTCTTACCTGTTCCTGGTGGTCCTAATATTATAGTTTTCATTAATAAACTTCCTTATTAAATTCTACTTGCGATACTGTTGTGTCAATTTTTTTCATTGTTTTAATTTTTATAAGTCTAGGATATTGTTTTTTAATTTGTATTCTTATCTCTTCAACAAATATTCCCTCTAATCTTTTTAATAAATTTCCAGTTTTAGTTTTATCTTGTTCCCAATTATTTTTTTTACAAAATGCAAAAAAATCATCCATTCTAAAATAAGTAAATTCTTTATTTTCATCTGTGTATGGTAACTTATTAAAGATATCGTCCATTGTTCTTGCCGATTGTCTATTGGTTGTCCAGTCTTGTAGTAAACCGGTAATTTGATTTATAGGATCTAAAGACTCTAATGGGTCTACTTCTTGTAGATTATTCATCATTGGTTTTAAAAAATATTGTTTCCAATCTTTTGGTTTGTGTACTGGAACTATTAAATTGGCTTGATCTAAACACGCTAACGCAAATAAAGGAGGACTATATAATTGTTCTGATTTTAATTCGATCCGCGTTTCACCTACATCTAAGAACCATTGAGGTGGAGTTGAATTATACTTGGTAAGATTACCGAGAGTAGGCATTTCCTCTTCACCATAACCTACTCCAAATTTTTTCATTCTACATAAACCTGATTGACATACTGAATTTATTGGAACATCTTTACATTTATATTTATCATAACCTTTTTTATTTATTTGTTTAATAACTGTATTTTGTATTTCAGAAGATGAAAGAGGTGGATTCATATATTTAGTATTTGCTTCATCTACTAACTTCTCCCAATTATCAGGATTAGATTTTTTATAAAATACAGCAATACTAAATAAAGCATTGTTACGACCACCTTCACCAAAACCCGTTACTGCTAATTTGTTAAGGCAAGGTGGTCCATCCACGAACGCTTCTTCTATTTTTTGTTCTTCGATTTTAATTTCTTTGATTTGTTCTTCCGTGCAAGAGTAAATATCATAGAGCTTATAAAATTCCTCAAGTGAACAACCGGAGCCATTATCGTTGATAGCATATCTTAATCCTTTCATTTCATTGTAGTAGGGAAGATTTAAAAAATTACCTGTATCCCCACGATCTACAAGTATTTCTGTTTGTTTAGGAAATATTTCAGAACCCTCATATCCTAAAACTTTTGCAATTTTCTTAAGTCTGCTCTGCATTAAAGATGCAGAGATAAATTCTTTTGTAAATAAAAATACGTGTGCGCCGCCTGATTTACTACGACAAACTATTAAAGGAAATTTAAACCTACGAATATTTTTAAGGAGGCCAATGTGATCAAAATTATACTCATCAATATCAATACAACCCCACTTACAATTGTTGTTTTCATTAATAGGGATAATCCCCAAAGCAGGACCTTCACCCTTAATATGATTTTCCCAAAGATCATCACTAACATTTTTTCTAACAATGAATGCCTTACCTTTTTGTTTACCATTTTCTGATCTTTCACCTTTCTGATATTGACCATATGCTATTTTAAGTCCTTCAAATATTTCTTTAAATTTATTCATCTATTATTCTTCCTTCTATTTTTTGTAAAGGGGAATTTTCATTCCCCTTTATTCTTAACAAATTAGTATGGAGTTTTAACGTCCGATACTTCTTCCACATCTGCTTTTGTTTGCACATTTCCTCTAGACACATTTCCTGAAAAATCTTTTGCACTTAAGTACAAAGTTTTATCAGTTTGTCCCATTATTCTGTCCATGTTTACAGACCAACCGTACCAAGAACCTTTATCGTTCTTTTGTAATACGGATGTTAAAGTGTAAACAACCCCGTGCATAGGCGGTACAGCATATCCTCCCTTACCATTATCTATTTGAATGGATTTCATCATTGAATTCCATTTTTTACTCACATTTAACTGTGTTGATTTCATGGTAATTAAAGCTGGAGTATATCCACCTTGTTTTGTTTCTACCATTACATAGTAAGAAGCAGTTTCTTCTAAATAGTTACCATTAGGTAATCTAATTTTAGAACCATCTCTTTTACCAGTCTGTATCACTGGACTATTTGGTAGATGTACAGCCACAGGAGCACCTGGGCCATCTCCTCTATCCGACCATTCTGGATAGTCTTTTTTGTAGTAGCAAGGAATAACCTTGATACCTTTTTTACCATCGTATAACTCGCTGGTAACTGTATTGTAGATCATACCTGGTTTAGCACCCTCTACATACTTTGAATCACCTTCTGTTACTTGAGGTGATAGTTGTCCCAAGATTCTGATAAACGGTAACGCCATATCTTCTTGCGTCATGTTTTCAAAACCTTTTTGTAGATCGTCACCAAATAAGGCAACAGATCCGTTTTGTTTAGCTTTTATTTCATTAGCCATCATTCATTCTCCATTATTTATTTTTCCGGCTTATTTTTGTTTTATCTTTAATCCAAAGACTAAAGAGGTCTGAAGGCATGTCAAGGCCGGCCTTGACACGCTCTTCATATAGGGCTGTTAATGTGTTCCAAGCCACATCAGATTTCTGTTGTGGATTAAAACCATTTTCAACCGCAAGGTCAATCAATTGATTAGCCTTGTTATCTTCTCCCTTACCAAAAGTTACGATAACATTGTTTTTAATAATATCACCTAACTTTTCAGTTCGAAGCCATTCATAGCATTGCTCTCTTCTTAAATCGTCTTTTGGAAGAGTACATCTATATTCTTTTTTTACAGAAACTTTTGAACCATCAGCTAATTTTATTTCTGACAATCCCTGTTCCGCTAATAATTCTGGAATTACTCTAGAGCTAATATCATCTGCTTCAGCTTTTTTAGCTTTTAATTTTTCTTCTAGAGCTTCAATTTCATCTTCTTTTTCTTTTAATAACACACATTGTTTTGCAATGTCTGATATTTCTACATTATCTAAAAGATCTTTTGAATCTTCTAACATCATATTTTTTACATCACTCATATTTATCCTTTCTGATAGAGATCAAAATTTATTGGATAGTATTTAGTCTCTCGTCGATCCCATTTCAAGAGATTAAATTTACCATTTGTTTTATCACAAACAATGGCACAAGAAATACCTATAATTGCTGGATCTCCTGTTAATAATACATAATCTTTTTCTTTAAAGTCTCTTAAATTTTTTTGCATTTTAAAAACAAATGGAGCAGAACTAAAAATAATTTGTGAGTCTGGACCATAGTTTGGCAAACAAATAACTAAATAACCATAATCTGATGCACCCAATATATTTATATTTGCAGGTGGATGTTGTAATACATAAACAAAACTTTCGTCAGGATTGTTTTTATTGAACTCTAAAAACTCCATAAGAGATTTTGGTTTATATAATTCAAAAATTTTATTTTTCATTCTTTTATTCTATTATTCTCTTGACACCTATATATAGATTATTATATGAATGTCAATAGAAAGAAAAAATAATATGAAATATAAATTTAAAACTAAACCATACGAACATCAAATAACTGCGTTAGAAAAATCGTGGGATAAAAAAGAATATGCATATTTTATGGAAATGGGTACCGGTAAATCAAAAGTACTCGTTGATAATATAGCAATGCTTTATGACAAAGGTAAGATAAATGGTGCCTTAATTATAGCACCTAAAGGTGTATATAATAATTGGTACGTTCAAGAAATTCCAAACCATTTAGTTGGGCATATTAAACCCAAAATGGTTCTTTGGACTTCTTCAGCATCTAAAGCAAAAGAAAAATATGAGTATACAAAATTATTTAAACCTGATTTTGATCTTCATATTTTAATAATGAATGTTGAAGCATTAAGTACAAAAAAAGGTGTTGAGTTTGCTTTTAAATTTTTAAATTGTCATAAAACAATTATGGCTGTAGATGAATCTACAACCATTAAAAATCCAACAGCTAAAAGAACTAAAAGTATATTAATGCTTGGTAAAAAAGCATTATATAGAAGAATACTTACAGGTTCTCCTGTAACTAAATCTCCCCTTGATTTATATAGTCAATGTGGATTTTTAAACGAAGATCTATTGGGTCATGCTTCTTACTATTCTTTTAGAAATAGATATGCCGATATGGTTGATAGAAACTTTGGTGGTCGTAGAGTACAGATTGTAAAATCATATCAAAGATTAGATGAACTAGAAGTTATACTAAAAAATTTTTCTTATAGAGTACAAAAAAGTGATTGTTTAGATCTTCCAGAAAAAATTTTTATATCAAGAGTTGTTGAATTAACTCCTGAACAAAAAGAAGCGTATGCAACTATGAAGTCTTCTGCTTTAGCCTTACTAAAAGGTAAAATGGCAACTGCACCTCACGTACTCACACAAATGATGAGATTACATCAAATTACTTGTGGTCATTTAAAATCAGACGATGGTACTATTACTAACTTTAAACATAATCGTATAGAAGAATTACTTGATGTTATTTATGAAATGGAAGGTAAAGTAATTATATGGGCAAACTATGTTCACGATATTAAACAAATTACCGAAGCTTTAAAAAAAGAATATGGTGATAATTCTGTTGTACAGTATTATGGAGAAGTATCTCAAGAAGATAGAGAAATAGCAATTAAAGAATTTCAAAATCCACTGTCACCTGTTAAATATTTTGTAGGTAATACTCAAACTGGTGGTTATGGTATTACACTAACAGCCGCAAACAATGTAATTTATTATTCTAATAGTTATGATTTAGAAAAAAGATTACAATCGGAAGACAGAGCACATAGAATAGGTCAACATAAACCAGTAACTTATGTTGATTTAATTGCAGAAAAAACAATTGATGAAAAAATAATAAAAGCTTTACGTAAAAAAATTAACATAGCGTCTGAAGTTTTAGGAGAAGAATTAAAAAAATGGATATAAAAATAATAACAGTATTGTTTTTATTGTCTACAGGAGAACTTGATTATAAAGAATATAAAATAAAAGAATCTTGTGAAGATTGGTATATGAACAAATTAGTTCATCTAGATAGATATAATATTAATTTAATAGAAGGTTTGCCTGCGGTAGGTTTTTATTGTGGGGTG
>Ga0070754_10003814_pt1 | contig 10534 bp, 14 predicted proteins | sample VirMetDEL_Sep_01_FD_75181 | JGI IMG/M metagenome (GOLD analysis project Ga0070754, IMG submission 75181) | Aqueous microbial communities from the Delaware River and Bay under freshwater to marine salinity gradient to study organic matter... | ecosystem: Environmental > Aquatic > Marine >... | reverse complement strand
TCGCGAGGCGCTTCTCTCGCTTCTCGGGGGCCTCGTTCGCGCGCCACGTCCGCAAGTACTTGCGCCTTTTCTTGAGTCGCTTCTCCCGCTCCTCGGGTGTCTCGGTAGTTTTGAGCTTGTGCCATCTCCTACGATTGTGCTCGCACTTCTTTACCCGCAGCGCTTCTCGCTCTTCGGGTGTCTTGCTCGCGTAGACTTCCCGCCTTTTCGCGCGCCGCCGCTCTTGTTGCTCTGGGGTCTCCGCCTCGCGGAGCTCCCTTCGCCGCTTGCGATTATACGCGCGCTGATACGCGAGCCGCGTTTCCCTCTCCTCCTCTGTCTCGTTGGCGCGTCTTCGTCGCATATACTCGCGGCGCGCTTCGCGGCCCTTTGATAACCGCGCTTCTCGCTCTTCGGGGGTTTCGTTGGCTCGCAAAAGTCGTTGATACGCGTTCTCCTCTTTGAGACGCGCCGCACGTTGTTCGGGGGTTTCCTCTTTCCTTTTGCGCCGATGATACTCACGTTGATAAGCGCGCCGCCGCTCGCGTCGATCATCCTTGTGCATCGTCGAACTCCTTCAAGAAGCGCGTGCGCGTCTTCGTCACGGGGTTCGCGCGCTGCGCGTCAAGGATCCGCGCAACCTCCAAGTAGAGCGCGAACGCGCGCTCTCTGAGCTCCTCGCACGCGCAGCCCTCCACGAGTTGAGCGTAGAGCGCGCGCTTAAGTTCTGCTGTCTGTTGGGACATCGTGCCCCCTTTCTGTGTTAATGTGTGTCTGTCTAAATACAAAGTGAGGTGATCCCATGATCCGCAGACGATTGAACGCCCAACCCCCCCGACGTGTCGCACCCCCCACGGACCCCGAACTCGAGGACATCATCGATCGACTCCTCAACCCCCCCGAGGACGGCGAGGAGGAGGACGACGATGATGACACGCTCGACGCGATCAGCGCGAGACACGAGCTCCCCGAGCCCTCTCGGTTCAATGAGAAGATCATACGCGATTAACGGTCTACCAAGTCATTAGCGACCCAGAGCGTGACCACGGAAACCACGAGCACGAAGAGCCAAAAGTTATCAATCATCCTCGTAACCTCCGCGCCCTACGATCCGCGCGGCGGCGTCTGCTCAGATACGCGCGGACCCCCTCCCTTGACCAATGACCCCCCCGAGGAGGAGCGAGGTGCGCGTCTCCTCGATCAATGCGCTCATTGAGTCCGCGCGCGATCGCCTCCCATGTCACCCGCTCCGCTCTCTGCGCTTCAATTAGGGTGACGATCTCCTCATCACCTTGATCCACGGAGGCACTCTTCACGTTTCTTAAGTTGACGGCGGTCCAGCGCGACGAGCGGGAGGGCGCGAAGCGGTCATCACCCGCGTCAATACGCGCGTTGAGGTTGCGCGCGATCTCCTCCCACTTCGCACCCTCCGCGCGTTTTTGTACAACGACCCGCTGCACAGGGTCACCGAACTCGATCGCTCTCAACCTCCCCGAGAGCGCAGAGAGCGCGGCGGCGTTGAGCGCCGAAGGGTTTTGCGCGATGCGATCCAACGCGGCGCAGATGCGCGGGACGAGCTCCGCGAACGTCGCGACATCATCCCACGCGTCAGCGCGAAACATAAGATCGGGCTCTGGGACGGGAGACGCTGAGGGCACGGAGGGCTCGGGCTCTGGGACGGGAGACGCAGAGGGCTCGAGCTCCGCTTTTCTCTGCTGCCCCCGTAACTCGCTCAAGGAGAGCGCGTAGTAATTCGGGATCTTCGAGGGCTCGGGCGCGTGGTGCATCCCCGCCTCCCTCGCGCCGAGTTGCGCTAAGCCGATCGGCGGGGTCATGTCTTCGGGTTCCATGTTTCCTCTTTCTTTTGTGTGTTGTGCGTTGTACGTTGTACTGTCCAACTTGTACACCAACGACACACAGAAAGAAAGAGCATGCACCCCAAATTCACCCGACAACGCGAGATCAATGAACACCTCTCGCTCGCAAAACTCAAAGAGACCGCGAAGCGGGAGAGAGACGAGCGACTCGACGCCGCGCTCGAAGCCGCTCGACTCGAGTTCATGCTCGAGATCGAGGACCAATGGAGCGAGCTCCGAAAGGAGCTCGAAGGCGAACACGGGACCCCGTTCATCTATGTACGCGTACACGACGACACATGGATCTCAATTCCCCCGCTCTACGCCGAGGTCGAAGGCGAGGAGAGCGGATACGCGCTCGTTCCGTATCTCCCCTCCGCGTCGATGATCTCCGAGCGCGTCGCGATGGAGGTCGATCGCGAAGCGTTCTGCTCGTGGGCCACCTCCGAGAAGGTTTACGAGCTCCTCGCAGTCAACGCGCTCTACGCTCCGACATGTCTTGGACTCGGGCGCGCCGAGATGCTCAACGCGCTCCTCGCCCACGCTCAAAACCCCGAAGCGCGCTCCCTCGAATCACGCCTCGGTCCGTGGGGGCTCAGCGTCCTCGCCGTCAAGCGCTTCATCACAACGAGGGAGCCCGAAGCGTGATCATACACGGAGACTCCCTCGAGATACTCCAGACGCTCGAAGATGAGAGCGTCGACGCGATCGTCACCGATCCCCCTTACGGCCTCGGCAACACGAGCCCTAAACACGTCACGGAGTGTCTGCGCGCGTGGGCGGAAGGCGAGGAGTGGAGCCCGAAGGGGAGCGGGTTCATGGGGCGCGCTTGGGACGCTTGGGTCCCGCCTCCCGAGCTCTGGCGGGAGGTGCTCCGCGTCCTCAAGAAAGGAGGCCACGCGCTCGTTTTCGCGGGTTCACGAACTCAGGACCTCATGAGCATCTCGCTAAGGCTCGCGGGGTTCGAGGTGCGTGATACTTTGATGTGGCTCTACGGTAACGGGTTCCCTAAAGGTCAAAACGTGAGTAAGGCGATTGATAAGGCGCTCGGGACCGAAGATCAACGAGAGGTGATCGGGTTCAAAACCAAACCTGATAGTACCATAAAATCAGCGCGTGAGATGGAGCAACCCACCGCTCATGAAGGTTGGAGAAGACCTTACATGGATGACCCTGAAAAAGTTGAGCGCTCTCGACAGGTCACCATCGGCGCGACTGAAGCAGCCCGCCAATGGGAGGGGTGGGGAACTGCGCTCAAGCCGGCCTATGAGCCGATCATCCTCGCGAGAAAACCACTCGAGGGAACCGTAGCGGCGAATGTCCTCGAACATGGAACGGGCGCGCTTAACATTGATGCTTGTCGGATCAATAGCGCAGACGCCCCCGAGGGACGATCCCGTCACGGTGGGGGCACCCTGCAAGGGGCATCTTTTCAGATGCCCCATAGTGAATCCCGCATGCCTGCAGGACGCTATCCCGCGAACGTGATCATCGACGACCACGCCGCGACGATGATCGATGATCAAGGCGGCTCGAATCAATCCCGCTTCTTCTATACGGCGAAAGCATCGAGAGCTGAGCGCGAAGCGGGGCTCTCCGATACGGGGAAGAGAGGGAACACTCACCCCACGGTCAAGCCTCTAGATCTGATGCGCTATTTGGTGAAGATGATCACGCCTCCCGCTGGCACTGTGCTCGATCCCTTCGCGGGTTCAGGTTCAACGATATGTGCAGCGGTGCTCGAAGGATTCGAGGGACTCGGGATCGAGCGTGAGGAGGAGTTCGTCGCGATCGCGCGGCAACGTGTCGAGTACTGGCGCGCGTCAATGGATCAAGGAAACGAGAGCGCAGAGAGCGAGCTCCCGCTCTTCAATCAGTGAGCGACGCGCTACCCTGTACGCGGGAGGCGTACAAGTACCCATAGATCAACGCCTCGCGATACGCGCTCCGCGTCGCCTCCCTGATCACATGAGGGCGACGATCCAAGAGCGCGAGGATCACGGGACCGCGAGCCCAACGAAGCCCGAAGAACTCCTCGAGCTCCCGCAAGCGCTGAATCGCGGCGCGGTGTCTCAAGAGGTTAGGGATCAGCGCGAACGAGTGCCCGTCCACGCGGTGACGGATCTCCTCGAGTCGCTGCGCGTAGTCTCCGCGCCGCTCAGCGATGAGGACCTCATCACAGAGGTCGAGGAGCTCTTGAGGGAAGGACGGCGCGGAGCTCCCGAACTCAAACCACAAGGGACCCGAGATCAAGCGCGCTCTCTGGGTGATCGTCTTTCGCCGCGCCTGAGCTCGCGTGAGCGGCTCGTCACTCCCCCGTTTACGTTTCATCGAGATCGATGACCTTCGCGGGAGGGAGCGGGAGCGCTTCACCGCGTTGCTTCGCGGTCATGCTCTGCGCCCAAAAGTCACCTTGAGCTTTGAGGTCCTCGAGCGGGATCCCGAGCTCCTTCGAGGTCGCTTCGAGCGCGGAGTCAAGCGTGATGTGCGCGACGACCTCCCGCGTCTCCCGCTGGACTTCGTGACGCTGAGTCGGCGGCTCGAACTCACGACCCCCTCGACGCTCGAGCATCCAGAGCGCAGCGTGGCTACCTCCCCCACCTTCCTCCGCGAGCGCTTGCCATCTCATGCGGCGAATCGCGAGTGCTCGCTCAACCGTCTCCGCGCACGCGGAAGCCCACGGGCCTAAAGGGTGATGGAGACCGCGCGCGGCGCGGCGTGCGTCCTTCTGCCAACCTCGCAGCGCGCCGCGCGTGAACCCGTACAGGATCTCAGCGTCCTTCAACGTCGCACCTTTGACGATCGCCTCCCCCGCCTTGAGTACCTGATCAATTGTATAGTGCGTGTTCGTTGGTGGCTCAACGTTCTCGAACTGTCCCGCGTCGATCGGCGGGAGCGCTTCCTCGATCGCGCGGCGACGCTCTTCGCGTCTTTCGTGTTTCGTCTTTCCTGCCATACTCAATCCTCGTCATCGAAGGACGCGGAGACGGCGAGCATGACAAAGAGGACATAGACGACGATCCAGTCAAGCGGGGTCATGCGGGTCTCCGTTCTGTGTTGGGTGATGCGTCGAGTGTAGTGACTCGTGTGACTTTTGTCACGTTGTCACCGCTCCCCCTCGATCATCGATCCCGCGTTTTTTGTTCTTCGATTTCTAACGTTCGGTAATTCTCCATTAACGGAGGTTAGGGTTTCGTTTTTTGTAAATCGCGAAAGGGGGGGGAGAGCTTTTTTGTTCTCCCCCCCTTCTCCCCCCCCTTCTCCCCCCTCCTAAGTACTTAGAAAACAACGGAAAAACGTAAGAGGGGGGAGAGGGGGAGAACTTTGTGGAGTTCTAAGGAAACATTGAAAAGAGAGAAACGGAGAAAGAAGAAAATATGAAAACCGTTTTTCCCGCCAACTCCACAAAGTTCTCCCCCTCTCCCCCCCCTCTTACTTTCTTCATAGTTTCCGCGTACTTGGGAGGGGGGAGAAGGGGGGGGAGAAGGGGGGGAGTACTGGGGACGTGTTCTCCCCCCCCCTCGAAAAACGCGAATCGCGAATCGACGAATCGACGAAAACGCGCAGCGGCGGACCAACGAAAAACGCAAAACGCGAATCGCGAATCGACGAATCGACGGGTCGACGAAAAACGCGAATCGCGAAAACGGGAATCGATGAACCCAGTGACCCGAGGACCATGATCACCAGTGGAGCTCATGCGAGCGAGCGCGGCGGGTGTGTGCGAGGGGGTGATGTTGAATCGCAGACCGACACCCCTACACCCCTACGCTGAGTGCTTCGGCTCTTCTCTTCCGAGAACCTTGTGACGCTCTCCTCTGGATGCTTCGACACCTCTCCTCTGAGTGCTTCGGAGTACTTCGACGCCTCTCATCTTTCACTTGCGCGCGTTCGCGAAACGTGCGAACGTAGACGCGGCTGATGCGAAGAGGAACCATGAGCCACCTTGTTGTAAAAGTGGGGGAGAACCCTCGGGGTCCTGTTTACGCGGGGCCTCGGGGGGTCGCCTTTACGCGAACGTCTCCACCTCGACGCCGTGTTTCCGAAGATACGCGCATCCGTCACTCGCATCATCGGGAGCGTAGACGCGGGTGATGCCGGCGTGATGAATGGACTTCGCACACATTAAGCACGGATCGCGAGTGGTGATCAAGTGAGCGCCGAGCGTCGCGGCTCCGTGTCTCACGGCGTTGATGATCGCGTTGATCTCTGCGTGATGGCATCCGATCTCGCAGCGTTCGCCGCTCTCGATCCCGCGTTCGACGCGATGACACGAGTCGCCGCCGCAGAGGTGTCCGCCGCCGCGCGGGGGTCCGTTGTAGCCGTCGGACACAATCACCCAAGATCCTTCGCGGAAGATGACCGCGCCGACTTGTCCGCGGGGGCACGGTGAAGAGGTCGCGATGAGTCGGGCGACCTTAATGCGTTGTTCGACGTGTCGGTTCATGGGTCACCGATCAGCGCGGAGAGGGAGACGGGCCACAATGAGCGGAGTTGATCGCGGATCGCGCGCGCGAGCTCTTGGGTCTCGGGTTGCGCGTGGGCGTCGAGTCGGAGTTCGAGGAAGTGCGCCCAATTGCGGAGGCTCCCCGTCATCCAGAACGAGGTGAACATCGACTGGGGGAGGACGGCGCGCGCGAGCTCCTGGGCGACATCGGCCTCAATGAGTCGGTGATACAACGCGAGGGCGTTCCTTGTGTGTTCTTCGATCGCGCTCAAGAGCTCGCGTTCGTTCTCGACCTCTCCCTCCTCTGAGCATTGAAGCTTGGTTTTGTGTTGTCTGCGGAGCTCTGTGAGCGAGTGACATCGAACGCGCTCCGCAGTGTATCGACGGCTTACTTCGTTGTAGCTGAAGGTGCGGTGTCTCATGACTTGGCGCGCGACGTACAGGGGGACGGTGATCCTGAACGTCGCGACCATGTGCTCGAAGGGCGAGGTGTGTTTGTGCTCTGCGAGGTAGCGAATCAAGCGTGTGTCTCTGTCGGTGAGCTCCGAGAGTGAGAGGTCATCCTCTGCGAAGGAGACGCGCGCGCTCTGCGCGGGAGTGATGTCGGTCCCCATCGCGTCGATGAGGACGCACTCACCTTGACCATCGTACAAATTCACGCGTCCCCCTCGCCGTCGATCTCTTTGATCAGGGTGTCGAGGTCCTCTTTGATCCGATGCGCGAGGACCTCGAGCTCGCGTATGCGTCGAGAGAGCTCGGCGTCGTCGTTCTCGTTCAACCGAGAGACGAGGATCTCAAGCGCGTTGACTCTGCGCTCGAGCTCTCCGTCCTCCCGCTCGTCTTCCTCGATCAGCGCGAGCACGGTCTCCAAATCCTCCGCCCCTCGTTTGAGTTGGCTCTCTGTGAGCTGCGCTCTGCGGTGCTCAAGCCACTTTGTAACGATTTTGTATCCGAGCCAGATTAACGTAATCCCGAGCGATCCCCAGACTCCGAGGATCTGCGCGAGGGGTGCGAGTGTACTGGGTTCAATTTCCATCATGTGAGCTCCTTTGTGTAAGGTGCTCAGTGTACTCGCTTCATATGATCGCGCAAGCGTGAACGCCATCCCTTACGGTTCGCGCGACACCACGCGACCGCGTTCCAGAGCCGCACCGCGTTCTCGCGCTCGATGCGCTCGATCACGCGGAGGCATCGACTCGGCTCGTCCTCTGCCTCTGTACAGCTCACGCAGAGACAGAGGCAAATGATCAGCGCGGCTCTCATTCGATGATGTCCTCGATCTCGTTCTCGTAGCTGTAGGTCACCACGATTACTGCTTGACGCGGGGTGCTCAGCTCGACTCTCACGTCCTCCAGCCACGCATAAGAGCGGAGCTTGACACGTTGAAACGTCTCACTCGGTCCCTTTGGATAATCGACCCACGTCCATTCGACCTCTGCGGGGATCGTGGTGAGCCACCGCATCGAGGCGCGGTGGTTCACGATGAAACAGCCGACGACCGTCCGTGTCTCGACGGTCTCGAAGTCGTACTCGTAGCGCTCCTCGGTTCCGAAGTGGTGCGCGAATGAGGCGTCTTCCCTCTCGATGTAGTCACGTTGTAGTCTATCGACCCATGTCTCAGGGTCACGGAGTACGCTGTTTATTTTCTCTTGATCTGTTCTCATGTTCTTGTGTTCCTTGTGTGTGTGTGTTCCCTGTTGGCCCCCTTGCCAACCCGTCAACCCGATACAGTTGTATCATGCTTCTAGGGTCTGTCAACAACTTTTTCAAAAAAGATGTACACAGGCAACGCCGCCCCTAAGAAAACAGAGTATCTTTAGACACTTAGAGCGGTTCTATCAGTGCGTTGTTAAACATGCTCTTTAGCCGACTCATGACGATGTCGGCGTGTACATTGTACTCATGTTTTGATCGATCGACACCCCACGGGGCGCGCATCACATGAGCTCCGCGACTCTGGAGATCCTCAACCGCTCTCTCGTGAGCGTAGTGCAGCTCTACCATATACTCTCGATCAACAGCATCCCCCCCGCCGTCTCGTAGCGTCGCGCGCTCCGCCGCTGTGATCACGTCGACTTCCAAATAAAGATAGATGTCAGGGGGCTCGAGCTCCGCGAGGTGCTCATTGTACGCGCGCGACCAGATCTCGAACTCGACGGCGCTGAGTCTCTCGACTCTTCGATTCGCGTTCGCAAATGCGCGCTCTCCGAGGATCGAGCGATCAAGGAAGATGATCGACTCTTGAGTGATCGCGTACTCGTGCGCGCGCCGCAGCGCTTCGACACGTTGCGTTAAGAGGTCCATTTGTACGGTGAACCCCCATCTCTGCGGATCTCGTGCGTAGTCGGGATGGAGCGAGGAACTCGCCTCGTCAATCACTTCGCAGTTTAGGTTTTTACGGATCCATCGACACAGCGTCGATTTTCCCGCGCCGATATTTCCCTCGACAGCGATGACGGGGGCGCGTTTTGTGAGTATCATGATACTTCTCCTCGTGTGTGAGCGTTCACCATGACACGAGAGGAATCAGAAAACAATGAGTCGAAAGTTCAAACCCTATATGAGACGCAGACCACCAAGCCGAGGACACCGCGCCGCGAATCGTGAAGCTCAACAGAGCGGCGCGAATGCGGAGTATCTCGTTGAACAAGCGGCGACGCTCTACGCGACCCAAGGGCGCGCGAACATACGCAAGAGATACGAACCTTATCGGCGCGTCGGCGGCGTCAAAGAGGGATTGTTTAAAGCCGTCAACATCGGCGCCTCGGGTCCTGACTTCGAGCTTTGGCTAGATGACGGGCGCGCGGGTTTGATGGAAGTCAAGAGCCGCAAGGGGAAGCGCGTACAACTGGGAGCCGTGGGAGGACCGCAAGCGGAGGCACTCGAGCGCTTGTCGCGTTGGGGTCATCTCGCCCTCGTCCTTGTGAGACTCGCGGGGGCGTGGTACCTTGTCGACTTTCGGGCGTGGACCCATGCCTCTAAGAGATCGCTCAACGAAGATGACCTCGAGAGACAAGGGGCTCGCGTCGACATCACGCCGCACGGCTTCCCCGATTTCCTCGCATCGATCGACCTCGCGCAAGAGAGGGCGACCGCTTACCTACGCAACGAGACACAACACGATGAACCAGAAGACGAAGACCCTTGACGACCCGCAGAGAAGAGCGCTCGCAGAGTTCAACTTCGCGCAGAAATACGCGCGCTATGTTCCCGAGCTCAGTCGCCGCGAGACGTGGACTGAGGCGACCGCGCGCGTGCTCAGGATGCACCGCGAGCATTTGGGCGAGCTCGCGGAGGACCTCGCCGTCGAACTCCATGAGATCGAGCGACTCATCAACGAGCGTCGAATCTTAGGGTCTCAACGCTCCCTACAATTCGGCGGTCCCGCAGTGCTCGCGAAACACGCGCGCTCTTATAACTGCACGTCGTGCTATATTGATGACCCGCGCCGCTTCGCTCAAGCGCTCTATCTACTCTTATGCGGCGCGGGTGTGGGTTACTCGGTTCAGCGACACCACGTCGACCAACTTCCCGCGATCCTCGATCCCTCAGTACTTAGTGATAAGACGCATCAACGTCACTTGATCCCCGACTCTATCGAGGGTTGGTGTGATGCTTTTGACGCGTTGATTCGTGCGTATACGGAGCCCGATTATCCGGTGATTCCCGCGTTCGACTTCTCGCAGATACGGCCCAAGGGCGCGCCGATCTCGAGCTGTGGAGGAAAAGCGCCCTCCGCGTATCCGCTGCGCGTAGCGTTGACGCGCGCCGAGTCGCTCTTGATCAAGAGCGCGGGGAGGCAGCTTCGCCCGATCGACGCGAGCGATCTCATGTGTATCCTTGCGGACTGCGTACTCGCGGGAGGAGTGCGCCGCTCTGCGCTCCTCTGTATGTTCGACGCAGACGATCACGAGATGATCGAGTATAAGAGCGCGTTTAATTGGTGGGTGAATCACCCGTATCGAGCGCGCGCGAACATCTCCGCTTTACTTCGTCGAGACGATGAGAACGCCGAAGCGAAGTTTGAGCAGATCTTTGAATCGACGCGCAAGTATGGGGAGCCCGCTGTCATCTGGGTCGATAGCACGGAGGTCGCATATAACCCATGTGTCGAGATCGGCATGTGTCCGACACTCATCAAAGACCCCTCGGGAGCGGTGCTCGATGAATACCCGCTCGAGTTACTCGATCCTACGCGCCGCGATGCTTGGATCGAAGCGGGTTACACATTTGAAACCGCTTGGCAGTTTTG
>Ga0070754_10003810_pt1 | contig 10544 bp, 22 predicted proteins | sample VirMetDEL_Sep_01_FD_75181 | JGI IMG/M metagenome (GOLD analysis project Ga0070754, IMG submission 75181) | Aqueous microbial communities from the Delaware River and Bay under freshwater to marine salinity gradient to study organic matter... | ecosystem: Environmental > Aquatic > Marine >... | reverse complement strand
CAATTCTTTATTTTTAACATTCCTGCTTAGAAAATCATATTCAATCATTAACTGAGGATAATAAGACGTTATATCACAATTTACAATTATTCCTTCTTCTTTTATATGCTCAATTGCTCCATGACACCCTCCCCAAGCAAAAATTGTAGGTACACCATCTATCTCAGTTTCTAATTTTTTATCATACTCACGATTTTGATCATACCAATTTAAGACATATTTGTATTTGTCTAATTTAATAGTATCACAAAATTTAAGATTAAATTCGTCATTTCTAAATTCTTTTTGAGAACCTAAAATTATAGACGCCAGATTAGCTTTTGTTTTTGATACATAACTTTTCGGCAATGCAAACATTTGTACTAATTTTATAATAGCCATTAATTCTGTTTTTTGTAAAGTTAATACTTCGACTGTTTGTTCAACGTCATGTATACAATATTTTTCAGTTTCTTTAATTTCATCATCGGTCAATTTTCTATCTATAGTAAAATCAACGCTAGATTCCATTATGTTATTACCAAAATACCCCTCGTATTCTTTTAAACTTTTTAGGCTCATTTTAATATCGAAGTTTATTAATTCTATTTTGTTTAGTTTATTAGAGTATTCCCATCCGAACTTTCCTTCTTCTATTATAAATTTTGAAAGTTCGTGAGGATCTATTTCTAATAAAATACCTTTAAAAATATATTGATCATAATGTCTTGAATTATAACCAACAAATATACTACCCTTGTTTTTTTCATAAAACTCTTTAAGTTCATCTCTATTATTTGATATCGTTGTAGTTTTATTATCAACTAAATTTATGAATACTACTAACCAATCATATTTAAAAACCTCAAAGTCATATACTATTAACATATTGCCCCCGATCCGGGGGAAGAATCCCCCTAAAATACATTTGTGATTTTAAATGTTTTGAAACCTTTGTTGTTTTCGCCGTACTCTAGTCCGTACTCTTTATCTTCGATTGCAATTTTTACTTTGTCAATTAAATCTAACCATTGATATTGATCTTTAAATTCTATGTCCAAACCGCTCTCAAAACTTTCTAACAAATCGTTTATAATTTTAATTTGAAAACCTTTTGTGATTACTTGATTTTGAAACAAATAACTACCTGTGTTTTTCCCAGCTATTATTCGATACCTAACTTTTACCATATCTTTACTTCCATCTTTTGTTTTTCCAAGCTCAAGACCTATGACTCTAACTTCATATTGCCCAGCTTCCACTTCTGCATATTCTTTCTTAACCTCGTTTAGTTTTTCAAAATCTGCCTTAAACGCTTCTAAATCAAAATCTCCATCAAAAAATCCCATGATAAAATCTCTCCTTTAAATTTTCGTATTTTTAATTAATTCCAAAAATGCTGTTTTATTCAGTTCAACTTTGTCGACTCTAAAATTATACCTACCACCTCCCGTCGTAGTTTCGGACGCTTTAAAATTCAGATATCTCTTAGTGCCTTCAGCTGTTACTCTAGTAGTTATATCAACCATACCTTCAATTACATTTATAATTTTTTCAGGTAAGTTCGGTCTAAACCAGGTTTGCGGTACCCCCGCTTTTCGCAATTCTTGCTTTACTTCTTTTGAGATAAACACTACTTGATAACCAATGTTTTTTAGTCTCTTTAATGTCGATAAAAATTCTGTCTTTACCATATCATAACCTTTTCCAAATTGTGCGTCGCTTTCATGTTCAATCTTTAACTTATCATACATATAGACTCTGCAATGTTCGTATAAATCTTCTAATAAGTCGACTGCGATTGTTTCGTAAGTATTTTCTTTCTTTTCTAGTTCAGTCACAATTTCTTTAAAGTTTAACCAAGCATATTTTCTAATAGTCAATCTACCCTGCTGTGTAATTTGGTCTTTGATTCTTAAAATCGGACTATTAATATGATCTACATTCCCGTCAGTGTTTAGCATAAGTACATTATCAAAGCTGTTTACAAATACTGTCTTTCCTGTGTAACTATTTCCGTAAATCCACAAATCAGGCGCCATATTAATTGAAACTTCTCTTTTCTTGTTTTCTGGCAACATTATAATACCTCCTCGACTAAATATTTTGCTCTTATTTTTAAATCATTCATTGTTCCAAAATTATTAACATATAAATCTACAGAATGATTATCTAATTGAGTCTCGCTTTCGTCATCTAAGTTTAACTGATTCAAACCTCGTATTCTAATAAATTTATAATTTTTAGTTGTTTTTATTCTATCATACTCGATTTTATATCGAACGTCTGTTATAATAACAAAATCCATATTGAAGTATAAAACTTTTATTAACATCATTACATAATCTAAAAAGAAATTATCATCTTCGGCTTTTATATCTTTAGATGCTTGAATTAATAAGTCTCTTCCTTTTTCATCTTTCGAACCGTCCCAACCGTACTCTTTTTCTGCTATCCATTTTAATAAATCTGCAAATCTAAGAATTATAACACTTTTGTCTTTTCGTTCTAATTCTTCTTTCATAAGATCTGCTAAAGTATCTTTTCCTGCTCGAGCTTTACCCATAATCCCAATTATCATTTAATCATCTCCTCAATCTTTTTTTTAAAATCTTCAAAATCTTTTGGGTATAAGACGAACACCACTCCGCCTGCATTCCTTATTTGTTCAATTTGATATTTTTGTATTTCACTAAGTTTTCCTTTTTCAGCTTTAAATTCTACACCAATAAACTTACCTTTGACACACATTAGCGTATCCGGCACCCCGGATTTTGTGTACATAGACGCGCCGTAAGGAATGTGATATATTCCATTTTTGTCTAACCATTTCTTAACTTTATTTTTGAATTTAGTTTCAGGAGTCATGCCGCTTCTTCATTTCTTCGTATTTTTTCTAAAGCTTTTTCTAAATCTCGTGTTATTACAATATGATCATCTAAGTGTATTTCGTATAATCCCGTTGCTTCGTCTATAAATATCATCATGTTAATTCCCCTTTCTTATTTATCAAACCTAATTTCAATAACTTATTAAATAAAGTGTCTTGTACTTTTGTTATGTCTTCTATTTCAGCTAACTCAACTTCTTCATCACTCAAATGTCTCTTTATGACTAGAAATCCATTTTGATTTTTTATAATCATAAATATTTCGTCTTCAAATTCAAATGAATCTAATAACGTTGCTTCTATTATTTCGTCTCCAACCTGAAATGTTACATTTAAATCATTTGAAATAACTTCACTTCCTTCAATCATATCATCACCTCTCGAATAATTTTATAGTATAATCTTCTCTTTTTTGTAAAACTTTTAGTATTTCTAATTCTATCCCTGTCAGTAAATGATAATACCAACATGTTTTCGTTTGACCTATTCTATGCGTTCTTTTTTTAGATTGCATATATAAGTCTGCTGATAATGTCAATGAATAGTATATTATTTTATTAGCTTTTTGTAAATTCAACCCGCTTGCCCCGGACTGATACTGCACGAGAGTTATTGAATTAGAGTATTTGTTATAAGCGTCCAAATTAGTTCCATTTCCGTTTACCCAAGAAATGTTTTTCTTTATAATTTTCTTAAGCTCTTCAAATTCTTGTTTAAAGTTGTAGAAAATTATAAGTCGGTCTTCAGTCGACTCTATAATATCTATTAGCGCGTCTTGTTTTTCTTTTGAATTTGTTAGTTGTCTTAAATGTAAAAGTTTTTTAATCGGTGTGTCTCCTATCATGTCATTTAAAATACTATGTTTATTATAGTATTTATAATCTTTACTTTCTCTAACTTCAATGTTTTTCTCTAACTGCTCGGGTAATTCTAATGCTTCTTCGCTTTTCATAAATACTGCACCGTATTTATTTAACATTTTTTTCAAATGAGGGATGTTCTTGTAACCTGTAACATTTTTTATTGGTATACCTGCTGCTATAAATATTGTGTAATTTACGTAATTTTCCCAGAATTGTTTTTTAGTTATGTTCCATCCGAGTAATTTTATTTGAGTGTGTAACTCTTCGTACTTACCCGCGACTGGTGTTCCTGACAGTAATATCAAATTTGTGAAATTCAATTTTTGTATATATTTTGTTCTTTTAGAAGTTGCTGTTTTAATATACTGACTTTCATCTAATATAAGAGTATAATCTTTCATTTTTTTGTATTTATCTCTTCTCCAAACTGAATCGTAATTTATAACGTCTACTTCGAGTTTGTAGAATTTATTGAAGTGGTTTTCCCAGTCTTGTATTTTAGATTTTTGGCATATAACCAAAATAGGTAATTTAAGTTGCTTTGCTTTTTCGGACGCTATAAATGTTTTACCTAGTCCCATATCTAAGTAGTATGCAACTTTGTTATAGTCTTTTGTTTGTGATAAGATATCTACTTGATGTTTATATAACTTTATTTTTTCCGCCATTTGATAATCCCTTCTATGTTTAATATTGTGTAGACTCCAAACAGAGCGACCTGCGCCCAATTAAAATTTTGTATAGCAATTATTACCCAAATTAATGATCCTACTAACCAAATATACAACCCAGTTATATTTTTTCTATTCACAAAAATGTTTCCTGCGATCGACATCATCGTTGCTATCCATTCTATCATAAATCCTCCTATTGTATTTCTTTTAATTTTTTAATAGTACCATCTTTATTCAAATCATATACAAAACCGTTTGTTGTTTTTATTAAAACTCCAAACGCGTTTGTTGCTCTATATGTTACAAAAACTCTAAGTTCGTCTTTATTATTTACAAGATATTTTGAGCTAACATGTTTGAAACTGGAAGGATTATTTAAAGATTTCTTTATTATTTTAACGCTAAATCTATGTTCTCCGTTCCAAACTGAAAATTGATTTTTGATATTTGCCATTTTAACATCAACCTTCTTAACTTCTTTTTCTTCTTTAACTTCAACTTTTTTAACTTCTTTTTCTTCTTTAACATCTTCTTTAACATCTACTTTAAATCCAGACAACAATGCTAATGCAGTTATTGCTATAAAAACATATAATAATTTTTTCATAATAACCCTCCTTATTTTATCACTATCCCATAAACGCTTTGCCATGTTCCTCCTATTTTTTTAGTTCTAGGTGCTGTTGTTTTACATTCGTTGAATAATTTTGTATCTAACACTTGTTCTTTTTGTATACCAAAACATTTTTCGCAATTTGCAATATCGTGTTTTTTGCAATAAATAGTCATTTTTTAAAACTCCTTTCTAATTCGTAATATAATATTATAATAAAATAAACAGTCACAATTGTTATTAATATTATTAAAAAGTCAATCATATTTACGCCTCCTCATTCTGTCAGTTATTTTTTTATCGATTTCTTTAAGTCTAATTATTTTCATTTCTAATTTATAATATTCTTTCTTGCTAACGTACAGTTGCTGACTCATCAGCCAGCAAATTTTTCTTCTAATCTTCCAAAACCTCTGTCTTAAGACTTCCATCTTAATCACCTCCATAAATTTGTATAAAAACTTTCTGGGTTATAAACATGTCGTTTAAGCGTTTCTTTAAGTAGTCCTAAATCCTTAGTAGTCATCTCATCAGGATTTAATTTTCGTATGCTCCTAGCGCTATATTTTGTCAACATATCGTCTATTATTTTACTTCTTTTATTATATATTTCGTCTTTTTTACGAAAGTACTTCTCCGTTTTTTGAATCCAGTCCATATTAATTACCTCCTTTTTTTAATACTACATTGCACCACTGTATTATCACAATGATGCTTATTACACTAAACATTAACATTATTATTAATTTCATTTTTTACCCCATCCCTTCTTTACTTCATTTCCTACGTCTTGCTTTTTAGACTCTCTATAAGAGTCTAAATCTCTATTTATCAAGTCGTTTTTATTTGTCGATCTATCTGTTAAATCTAAAACATAGTTTATTCTTTTAGTACGTTTAGGCGCTTTCTCAATTCTAATGTTTCCCCAGCCTTGAAAATTCGTTATCATTTTATCATCTCCTTTTATAAATTTTTAAAATCTATATGTATCATTATACTTGCAAATATTATAGAGCCAATTAATAATATTACTGCCACAATGATCACTCTCCTTTTTATTTTAATCCGATCAGTGATAACAAGAAGTCTATTATATCGTAACTAATGAATCCCTCGATGTACATTCCGAGTTTGCTTTTGCTGAATTTAACAATTGATTTCATATTTTATCACTCTCCTTTTTATATTCCTCATCCACTTCCGCTCCCCCTAGCCGGCTCTCGCCCTCGAGGTATATTTCGCTTTTTGCGAATTCATTATGTTTGAGGTTTAAATTTAATTTTCAAGGTTCTAATATTATTATATCATAGTTTTCACTATGGTGTCAATAACTTTTCTAATTCGTCATCTCTTGCGATGTCTGCTGGTATGAATCCAAACCAATCTTTAGCGGTAATATCAGCTCCTGCTTCTATAAGTAGCTTTGCAATTTCTACACTTTCTATGAAGTGTAGAGGAGTGTTCCCTCTTTCATCTTTAGCGTTAACATCTGCACCTGCTTCTATAAGTTTTTTTGCTTCTTCTACAGTTTCTACCAAGTGAAGTGCTGTTACACCATTTTTCATTTTAATTTCCCCCTTTGTTTTTACCTTATATATTAATTATATCATATTTTTTATGTTGTTGTCAATACTTTTTATGAATATTTTTCAACTAACTCTTCGATGTTTTTATCAATGTAAGACGCGGTCTTTGATAAGCTTAAATCTGTATTTTCTCTTTGAGCTTTTTCTCTTGCTAAGTCATACATATATAATATTGTATGTTCTAAGCATTTTGTATTATGACTATATTTATTGATTATGTCACTACTGTTGTCATTACTATTTAATTCTTCAATTAGTGCTGCTACTTGTTCTCTTGCTTTTTGTCTAGTTTCTTCTTTTTTGTAGTTTGCTTTTTCTATAGATTCTTTCCAAACTTCGTTTGCAATATTCATTCTATTTAATATATCATTAGCCCATTTAATTTGTTTTTCGCTTCCTTTTAAATTTCTCATTTTAATTTCCCCCTTTGTTTTACCCTATAATTAATTATACCATATTTTTTATATTCAAGTCTATACTTTTTTACACAAAACTTTATATTATTTTTTGTGCAATATAGACAAAAAAAAGCGAGGCCCGAGGGCCTCCTATAATTTCTTTGCGAAGTTTTGAATTAAATATTGCACGTATAAACCGTTGCAAACTTTATCTCTTTTAGCATTCGCTAACCAATATTTTGGACTTTTGATTATTCCGTGATCGACCAAAATTTGTATCGACTCGTCAATTGTGTACTCTTTTTTAAGATCTTTTTTGAGTTGATAAAGAGGAAAGTTTTTTCCAGGGCAAGCTGTGGAACCTAATTCCTCGTGACCTTTAACTTGCGAATCTTTAAATCTAGATTGATGAAATTTTATACGCTCTATTAATTTATCATATTGTACTTGATTTATATGTTCTGTTTGAAAATCACCTTCGAGCGCTATTCCATAGCTGTAACTATTAAATCCATAACAATGGGCTCCTACGTGGTCTCCTCTCATTATATATACTGTCCCGTCTTTTCTGATATACTCATTGTATCCGGCGCAAGACCAGCCGTTGTTTTTATGCCAATTGTTTATATCCTGCCAAGTTGCATTTTTGGCTTGTATATGATGTATTACTATATAATCAACTTTTCGTAATGATTTAAGCCCGTGTTTAGGTTTTAATTGTTCAGTAATGTTAAAAATTGACATTTTTTATACCTCCTTAAAAAAAAACGACTCACGAGAAGGCCCATATGGGGCCATCAAGCATGTCGCTAATGTAAATATACCTTGTTTTCTAGAATCGCTCAGAAAGTGCATTTAAATCGATTTTTCCACACTCCCGCGACCAAAATAGTATCCTATGATCAGGCCCGCACTTGAAATTAGGTATTCGCTTAGTTTTTTAGTATATAATAACTCAATTATTGCTCCTATCACTAAAGTTGCTACTAAAGATAATGCTATAGTCTTTTTAACGTGTATCATAATATCACATCCTTAACGATTATCACTATAACGCTTATTACTGCACTTACTACACCTCTCCACATCCACTTGTTGTTGTCTCTTAACTGATCAACGTCATTTATTGTATTATCTAATTTTGTTTCTATTCTTGCTAGTCTATCAATAATCTCAAGTAAATGCTTATCATTCATCTAGATTTCCTCCACGTATTTTTCGTTGTCTACAATTACTCCGTCGACCAATTTATGTTTTTGAATTTCAAATACTAAGTTTTCATCTTGATTGTATTTAATTATATGTGTATGTTTCATATATCTGTTATCATCTACTAGTACAAATACCCCTTCTTCTGTAATTACCCCAAAGTCAACTATTACATTACTCTTATTTAATAAAATATCCATTTTAATCTCTCCTTTTTTTTTTCTATGTTACAAGTGGTTGTACTGCTATATATCTACTAGTAGCGCTCTCTTCTGATATTGCAACTCCGTTAAGATCATCTTCGCTCAAAATATTATATTGTACTGCTGTACCATAATTGCTAGGAGCAAAAGATTCATATGCTATTACGACATTGCTAGTGTCTAATACAACAAGCGAGGTGTATAACCCTCCCCCGTCGTCTGCGTTTACAACTGTACCAAACGTTGGTACTGTTCCTGAAATTGTTGCTGTAATTAGTTCAACGTCAGTATTATTTCCATCGTAAAAACTAATAGCTATCAAACTTGTAGTAATAGTTCCTATTGAGTTATAACTAGCGTTAGCACTCTCAAAAACAACGGCTGTACCAAACGTTGGTACTGTTCCTGAGATTGTTGCTATTATACATGTTCCGTAGCCTGAATTACCATTATCTCTATAAGCTATTGCTATTTTATCTGTATCTATATCTGTAATAGAGCATGAATCTGAACTAGCACTCTCAAAAACAACGGCTGTACCAAACGTTGGTACTGTTCCTGAGATTGTTGCTACAATACATGTACCATAATTTGAATTACCAGAATCAGTATAAGCTATTGCTATTTTATCTGTGTCTGTTTTACAGACTCTTGAATTACTTGTAGTAGCACTTTCAAAAACAACAGCGGTTCCGAATGAAGGTACTGTTCCAGAAATTGTTGCTACAATACATGTACCATAATTTGAATTACCATTATCTCTATAAGATATTGCTATTTTATCTGTGTCGCTTGCGATTATACCATATACAATAGTACTAGCACTTTCAAAAACAACTGCTGTTCCGAAAGTTGGTACTGTTCCTGAAATTGTTGCTACAATACACGTACCATAGCTTGAATTATCAGCATCTTCATAAGCTATTGCTATTTTATTTGTGTCTGTTTTACATATTGCTATCCAATTTGTACTAGCGCTTTCAAAAACTACAGGTGTTCCCCAAGTAAAAGAAGTTCCGTCCGTTGTTCCGATTACGCATGTTCCGTAATTTGAATTTCCTTCATCTCTATATGCTACTGCTATTTTATCTGTGTCTATCAAACAAGCACTAACATATGCAACACCCGCTTCTTCAAAATCGTCTGGACCTATAAGTTCTACTAAATCATCTTTTGTAACAGTTGTAGTGTTTATTATTTTAACTAAATCTGTAGCATTTATTGTACTGCCAGAGGCTGTGTATCTTTTTGCCAATTTACTTTTTATTGCTCCTAAAAATCCTAATTCAACTGCTCCCAATTAACTCACGCTCCTTGATACTGACGTTAGGTCACTACCTGTGTATGTTAAAGTATCTGTATATTCTGTGTCTACTGTTGACCCATCGGTCTCATATATTTTTACGTTAACTGTACTAAGATTACCAGCACTGTATGTCAAAGTACTTCGTCTTATATTTACAGCACCCGAAGTTTTTTCTAAGACTTCTGTTAAATCTCCTGCTGTATATGTTAGAGTTAATGTAACTCCGTCGAGCAGTGTTGTCGCTTCAGATTGAAAATATGCATTAAATACTCCGTTATCGATGTTGTCTATTTTAACTTCTGTCAACACATCTCCCGTTGTCAAATCAGATCTATTATATCCGTTCGTTGCCATCTAACCCCTCCTTTTTAACTAATTGTTATTGTCCATGTATATGTTATTGCTATGCTTGATGTTTTAGCAACTCCTGAGTGCACTACTCTTGCAAATAATGTTCCACTGTCCGCCGCTCCTGTAGCGTCATCACCAAATAATCCTGCCTCAGTCAACGTGTTTCCATTTGCGCTTCCGCTGGCTAAAAAATATTTTATTATTATTTGACCCGCCGCATACGTCTTGCTTGTAAACACATCTCTAAATACTTCAGTACCCAAAGTTGTATCACCGACCACTACTGCCGTGTTGTCTGTTCCTATCGCAAAATAATTTAGTCCTGTCACTCCTGCGACTATTCCTAGTAAATCCCGAATCAGATTTTTTCCGCTGGTCACTACCAAATTATGTTTGTGTATCGTGTCAACTTTTTTGGTTTCTAAATTTTCTATATCTATTTGAACATTACAATTGCAGTTTAACATTTGAT
>Ga0070754_10003809_pt1 | contig 10547 bp, 10 predicted proteins | sample VirMetDEL_Sep_01_FD_75181 | JGI IMG/M metagenome (GOLD analysis project Ga0070754, IMG submission 75181) | Aqueous microbial communities from the Delaware River and Bay under freshwater to marine salinity gradient to study organic matter... | ecosystem: Environmental > Aquatic > Marine >... | reverse complement strand
ATTCAAAGGTCAAAGCTTTCTTTGTACCTGAGTAGATGCCGTCCTCTGTTTTATTCCTCCGCTTTTTCTTCTTGGTGATTCCTTTGATTCGGCGAAGTCTTGGTTTCCCCTCTTCGTCGTCCTCTCCGAAATAGCCCATTCTTAATTGAGGATGGAATAGAGCAGCCAATTTGCCTTCGGGAGAAATTTGCCTTGAGTTCATCAGGTAAGCCTCAATCCAACGGTCGTAATTATCTAATCTCTCGTGGTCAACATCATTAAAGGAGTGGCGTAAATACCAGGACTCCAGTTGTGGGATTGATGATTTGACAACCGCCTCGAAGTCCATTCCTCGGGCAATGCAATTCCTTTTAAGGGTTTTCAGATTCATGTCCTTGAGTTGGACACTTGCATAAGAGCCTGCTGATTCTATCTTTAGCTGCTTTATCTTACGCTCCTTTCTTTTACTCATGTAGTCGTTTTTTTATTGAATAGTCCAAATATATCCAACGAGTAAACACCCTACAAACTATGATATCCCTAGCTCCCCGTCTGATGCCCGAGTTTCTCCGCTTGACTTAGCAGCTTTTTTAAGCTTGACCTTTTTCTTGGCTACATCTATCATTGCGTCCTCGTAATTCTCTCGAGTAGGTACAATGTTATTTACGGTTTTGAAATTGACAGCCTTTTCGATGTAGCCTCTGTATTCTGGCCAAAAGGTCTGTCCCTGTGAAGGAGTTCTACTGCTTACAAACAGGAATAAGGACACCATCTCTCCGAAGTAATCAGCCTCTTTTTCAGTATTGAATATGTATAAGCCTGATTTGGAAAGCTGTTTGATATAGCTGGATTTCCTCTCCATCGAAATTACCCGATAGTCGTCATCAAAGTACCTTGAAATTAAGGTCAGGTATACCTTTGGTCGTACGCCCTCGTAAGTATAGGAGTTAATAACATGTTGTATGGAGATTTCGGGAAATGAGCTGATTCTCTCCAAGTGTTTTAACATCCTCACCTTGTTCCGTCTTTTGAAAGCAGAAGGCTCTTGTAATTCGGGTGGTAGGATTCTAAAGTTGTTCCATCGGTCAAACTCCATTATCATCGTATACAAATCTACCTCCAACTCCCTATTTGATGCCTTTAGCTTTTCAATTTGACGGCAAATTTCAAAACTTCTTTCGTGCTCCCGGTTATTGTATACCCCTCCGATGTTGATTCCCGCTTGCTTTACCCGCTCCCTCCTAACAATAACCCAATCCAAGTACTCCATAAAAGATTGGTCTACCAAATTGGAATGAGGTAATACAGTATCATACTTCTTGTACATACTGTAGAATAGCCTGATAAAGCGTTCTGCTCTACTTTTTATCTCAAGGTATTTGTAATGGGCTTTACCCATTATCTCACCAGCCTCCCAAGAGGATTTTGAATGTCCAAGAGCAAGAGTAATTGCGGTTTGTTCCTCTTGCCTTAAAATGTGGAATACTTCTTCGGGAAAATCGTCGCCAAAAGTCATTGCTTGTCCTGTTGTTTGAAGAATATCTTGTCCATAAATCCGGGCCCCATTTCACCTATTCTATCCAAGCTGTCCTCTCTGAAGTTCTCATCATAGCCTCCCCTGTAGATAGAATAGAAAACGTTCTCAAAATTGACCGTAATTGTGTCCATCATCGAGTTCACATCAAGTTTTACCTTGACCTCCTTCTTGCGATGGTTGATTTTAACTATCTCGGCGGGCATGTTCTCAAAGGGATACCCTTGAAGAACTATAAATTGGCCAGGTTGTAAAGCGTTCATCTCATCATCTGAGTGAATCGAGTTTTCAGCGGCCATAGATACTAAGTGTGCTACCTCTTGCTCTGTAGCTATTCCCGTCCTTGGATAGTTTCCATAGGTATGGGATTCCCCTGGTCTAGCGTTTTGGGCAGCAGCAGCGGGGTCTTTTATCCAAGCAAAAATAGCTGAAATGTCCTGTCTGAACTGGGATAGCCATTCGGGGTCACAGGCATTATGGTAAGGGGCTTTAACAAACCCGTAATTGAAAAGCAGAGGAACCTCGTCAAAGTAGGACTTACCCTTAAATACCTTTCTGAGTACCTTTACAGTCGGTATAATGACTTGTATATGGTTATAGCCGAAATCTGTTAGCTCTCTATTGAGGGTAGATATGCGGTCCCTATTTATGTAGGCTACGCAGTAAATGTCTTTTTCAGCCACCGTTTGTTGATTTTGTGTAGTTCTGTGTAATCGAGTTGGAATAGGTCATCTGAAGCTAATATAACAAAGTCCGAGGCAGCTTCTGGCATCCCATATAGCTTCATTAGCCTATGTGTGGGGAGCCTTTTGGAGAGTATAGCGTTGTAATAGCCTTCGCTCAGAACCACAAAATGAAAATTAGCTGGCATACCGTTGTACCTCATAAACAGGATGGGTATCCTTTTAGCTCTTTCAGAGTCCTCTACAGCCTGATTCCAAAACTCAATTATTTTGACGGACTTATTGGGTAGAATAAGGTGTTGAAAATTTATCTCCTTGTGGAACTTGCACTCTATGGAAAACGTGAAATACCGAGAGTGTTTTTCGTCAGCGCAGATTAAATCACCAGTGGTATTATGAGTTCTATTCCAGCGGAGTCCGCCAGATGAAGGGATTCTTGTAAATTCCTTACCTGTCCAAGTATTCCAAAGCTTGGCTACTTCCCTCTCGTTCTTGTTACCCTTGTTTCGTGAGTTTGCCATTGGACTCGTTTCATACAAAGAGTACCAGCGGGCCTAGCCAATTCGGATAACTGTAGAGTTGTTTTCGAGTGAAATTTGCATCCTCTGGCTATTTGAGGGTTGGAATTCGTCTCGGTGAGTTACCAGGTATACTCCTTTGCTTCTGGCCTTCTCCGAAATAAGATTTCCTACGATTTCGATATTGTCAAGGCTTAATGACTCGAATACCTCGTCCATTAGCACTATGTTGCATCCTAAAGCTTCAGAGGTAATGTCTTCAATAGCTAAAGCTGTGACTACATCTACTAATTGCTTCTGGCCACCCGATAGGTCATGGTAGGGCTTATCAATTCCGTTTTTGTAGATGAATTGGAAGAAGTCCTTGTAGCGTGATTCCATGTCAACTCCGAATTCAACCTCAAAGCCGGTATATTTGCTGTATTGTTGTAATCTTGAGTTTATCTTCACCAGCATCTGGTCAAGCATATAAGCTTTTATTCCGCCGGAGGATAATGGCTCTTTTCTTAGCCAATTTAAGGTGTTGATTCTAGCCTCAACCGATTTAAACTTCATTGAGGCTAATTTCCTCTGCTTCTTTACAGATGAGACTTTATCTTTCAGCTTAATGAGGTCAATATCAAGTGACCTAGTTTTTATTCGACTTATTCTGCTCGTCATTCGATGCATCGCATCTTCGTAATCGCTAGCAAGGGTCTTATTTGCCTCAATTCTAGCTTCTTCCTTCCGATAAGCTTCTAGCTTATCTTCCACCTCTTCCAACCTTAGAACATAGGCTAATTCATCTTGCTGAGCTTCTATAGCTTTATCAAGCTTCTTTTTAGCCCCATTCAGTAACTTAGCATTTTTGGCTATTTCGCCTTCTAGCTCTTGGGAGCTCAAAAGCGCCTTAGCTCGAAGCTTTTTATATTCGTCCTCTAAAAGCTTTTTGCCACAGTATTCGCATTCGGGAGATTCTGTGTTAAGCTGTTCGTCAGCTTTAGATTTTTGCTTTTTTAGCCCTTTTATAACATCCTCAAAGCTTTTCACATAAGCTCTCAAGTCATTAAGGGAGCCTTCATCGAAAGAAGCTATCTTATCTTCCAATTTACTGTGTTCAGCCAAAAGCCCTTTATACGCGTTAGAACCTATGGTATTTTTAAAATTCAAATCCGCCTTTTTGGCTTTTAGTTCTGAAATTTCGTTTTCACAATCATCTATATCGGATTGTTTCTCCGCCTCAAAGGATTGGATAGCCTCTTTAGCGGAAGACAGCTCATCTTTAGCCTCTTCCAGCTTCTCTTCTACCTCGTTTAGCTCTGATTCCAAGCTATCCCTTTCAAGGCGTAATTCTTTGTGTTCTTTCTCAACTGAAGCTAAAGCATCCCTAATAAAGCTGATGTCTAATGCCTGTTCGAGTATCTCTTTGCGTTTACCATTTGATTCCTCAATGATTCGCTTAGCTTTCTGTCCAAAAGCTATGGAATTTCTGAATAAATCAAATGAATAGCCCAGCTTGTCTATAAGGTATGCTTTTACCTCCCTCTGACCCTTGGGAACATCATCATCGGGGTAAACCAACAAACGATTTCCGCCCCTTACTCCTTCAACCTTATCTTGCCAGTCAAGGCATCTTATAATATGGTAGGGCTTATCATTGATGTGGAGTTCTACTTCCACTTTACATCCTCGGTAATCCTTGGGTCGTATCTCTTCCCAAGTTAGAACCGTGGATTTTTCTTTTAAAGATTGTCCATAGAGGGCCCAGCTTAATGCAGAGAAGATGGTGGTCTTTCCCACCCCATTCTGACCATTAATAACCGTAAGGCCTTTGGATTTAAATTCTAGCTCTAGCTCATTTACGATTGAACTGAATCCTTCAATCTTAATTCGATTGATTGTTAGCATTGTCCAATAGAACTTTAGTTAATACCTGCTTCTTCTCTTTACTGGTTATGCCAGCGCTCTTGCAGTATTTTTTGATAACCCTCTTGACATTCTTGGTAGATTTCATGTTCAGATTATCTACATCCTGTATCTGTTGGGATTCAGTTTTTTCACCCGATTCTACCCAGTAATCAAAATTGTCGGGAGGTTCAGTACCTTTAGGATACTCCTTGAATTGCGGGTACTGGTCAAGGTGATGAAATATCAGCTCACCATCACTCATAAGAGTGTAGTGGCCCATGTCTCCTCCCCTGTTTCCGAAGTCCTGGTGAATGGGGCTCCCGATGATGTGGACATTATCCCATAGCTTTTGGGGCTTATGGATATGTCCGTTCAATACTAAATCAAACTCGGGAAGGAGCTCTTTTACCCCCTCAAAATTGTAGACGTCATCAAATTTGTATCCAGTTGAAGACACAGCATCGGGTAAATCACAATGGAGCATAAAGATATTCAAACCCTTGTCGGTCTTATCCTTTAGAGCTTTTTGTATAGCTTCCCTCATACCCATGTTGTAGGATAGATATGGTATTCCAAATATCCTAGCTCCTCCTTCAAGGTCTCTGTACTGAAGGTCTATGCAATCATAGCCGGTGAGCATTTTAGAGAGCGTCCTTATGTAAGAGGGTGAGGGTTTATCTATGTAGTTGTGACGGGATTGGTCGTGGTTTCCGCTTATCCCATATTCTATGACCACATTTCGTCGGTCATAAACCTCGGTAAAATATGGAAGGACGTCAGAGATAACATCGTTACCCAGTTTCTTTGGCTCGTGAAACATATCACCGCAGAAAAGTATGGGTACTTTCTTAGCTTTGGCAGCTTGGTATATCTCATCGTGAGCTCTTAATGACCATTCCAATCGAGTACGACCATCCTGTTTCCAAAAGCTTTGCCAGCGATTAAAATGTATGTCGGAATATACTACTGCAATGGGTTTACTCATAGGTATGGATTTTTGACTATGTGGTCAAGTATATGATGCACCCTCTCATCTACAGTTCCAGCGGGGAGAGTGAGAATTCTGTTGGTCTTTCCCGCATTGTGAAATGCCTGGTTGAGCAAGGGAACGTAGTGATTATAGAGGGACATCAATACGCCGTTGTAAATAAGGCTAGTGTTTCTTACACCATCCTCTTCTAATGGCTCATCATTAAAGAAATCAACCAGGTATATCAGGTCGTAATTTCTTACTAAAGAATCCAAAGCCATCTCAAAATATTGTTCAGCATCTTCTTGTAATACTCTCGGAAGAACCTGAACGCTGTAGTAGACCATGTTATCCCAAGGTGTACGGTCAGTTATGAAGCCCTGTTTATTGGCTAATATCTCATTCCTAACACTTAGCATACGGTATTGAAAATCTTGAGCGAACTCTACATCCCTCATAGATTTGTCAATTACCTCAGCGTGATTTCTAACATCGAACTCAGTGTAGATGATTCTACCCGAGGTATTTATCCGACTGTAGTCATCAAGAGTGTCCATTGCTTTAGCTACAGACGTCTTTCCTACTCCGCCGGGGCCAGATAAACCTATCCGTAGGGGTCTCATTAAGATAAAGTTTTGTAGGTATCGACCATCTTATTTATAGATGTGCCAGTCATTGATAATTCTCTGGCTTTCATATAAAATTCTCGTGAGTCGAAATTACCTTTTGTTATTGGAAGTTTGTCAAGTTCTTCCGAAATATAACAGTCCCAATACAATTTTAAATCAATCATCATACGATTGTCCCCCATTGCTTTAGCTAGTTTATCATCATTCATACGGGGATATGATTCCCCACTCTCCTTGAATGACTGAAGACTATCGTACTTTTCAAGTAATGCCTGAGCAGTTGCTTTCCCCACTCCCCCTACGCCTGGTATATTATCGGAAGTGTCCCCGATTAATGAAAGGTAGTCAACGCATTGGTGTGGGCGGTATCCATAATGCTCCTTCAGGCTGTAATCCTTGAGCATCATTTGTTTATGGGCATTGTATTGCCATACGTTCTCTCCGATAAGCTGGTGAAAATCCTTGTCAGATGACACGATGATTACCTTACGCCGCCTCTTGAACTTTTTGGTTAAAGCGTAGATGAAATCATCAGCTTCATAATGCCTCTTCCATACTACGTTTACTCCCAAGAGTGGGAGCAGGTCTTTCAGCTTTTCCTTCTGGCTAAAGAAGCTTTCGTAATCAAAGTCTCCCTTGGATTCTCGCTTTTTGTAGTCCTTCATTAGCTCCAATCGACCTCGGTGCTTTCCTCCATCAAATACCACGTAAACCTTCTTGGGTTTGTTAGCATCTATGATGGGTTTAAGTATCATAGGGAGCCCATAAAGAAGCGAGGTGGGGGTTCCATCCTCGCTTCTCAAATCGGGGTACTTATAGAATGCCCGGTAGCATTGGTTATTCCCGTCTACAATTAAGTAGGTCTTCTTACTCACCATCAACTGGGTAAAGGTTCCTCCCCATATCTTTTATCCTCTTTGAAGTAGTCGATATGGTATTTATAGAGGCAGCCTTAATCAACTGTCTTCTGAGCTTAGCGTTTGATTCAATAACCTCGTAGAAGTTATCCTCCGAGCGGGCAATAACCTCACCCTCGTGGAATATATTTCTAGCGGTTTTGGATTCTTTGTAGATGACTTCCTCGTACATCAGAATATCAAATAACCCGAAGTACCTGTCGAACCCTAACGGTTTTTCCTTGTACTTAGCATTATTGTAAATCTTGTACTTGATAGTATCCGTTGGTGGGGCTAGCTTATTCTTCTTGACCCTTAATGAACCCTCTCTTCCTACCCTACGTTTATCGCCTTTGATGTCAGCTCTAATCATTTTACCCCCGTAGACTCCGAGTCGAATACCAGCATAGAACTTCATTGCACCTCCCCCTGGCGTTACGTCGGGGTCTTCCCATTGAGTAGCTCCAAGCTTTTTCCTCAGTTGATTGATAAAGATAGTGCAGATGCCCAAGTCAGTAAGAACGGGATTAAGCTGACGAATCATTTCGTAAATCTTCTTAGCCCTAATTCCCATTTCTGCCTTTTTATCAGCAAACTCTGTATTCATAGCATCCAAGGTATCCAAGGCTGCTAATGAATCTACCACCAGTAGGATGGGTTCATTGTTACTCAGTTGAGAGCGGCAAGCATAAGCCATGTCCCTAACCCAGTCACCGATTTGCTCGATGACGTTGGATTGCATCAGGTGGATTTGCTCCATGTCAAGTCCGAGTGATTCGTAGAATGACTTTGAGAATGCTAACTCAGCGTCAACCCAAAGTATCTGCCCTCCTAGTTTTTGAGCTGCATACCCATACTCAACGGCCAGAAGGGACTTTCCCGAACTTTCTTCTCCAAATAGCTCGAGCATCCTACCGTATTGAAGACCCCCTCCAGTAACATAGTTTGTAACTACATTTCTGCTGGGTAACCATAAGGGGTCTTCGGGGAATAGCTCAGCTGGAGTACCAGTTCCGTGATACTTTTTAGCTATCTGTGCTGGGGTCTTTATAACCCTCTTCCCAGCCTTAGCCATTATACATCAGAGGATTTGCGAACCTTCTTTTTCTTCTTGGGTTTTGAAGATGAACCTCCAGCAAGCATACTCTCTACCTCAGATGCCAAGCCAGGGAAAGCTTTCTCAAGCATTTCCTCAATCTTATCTGGCGATTTTACTGCTCCCTTGATAGCCTCTTCCAAATCAAACTCACCTCTTAAATCTTTGTCAGAGATAGCAGTGTTCTTGCAAGGTTGAACATTATATTCTGTGTCCAATCCCTTACCTGTTCGCTTGATGATAAGGTCATACCCGTTTTCGGGGTCAGTAATTTCCTCACCCCACTCGGGATTCAAGTAGTAGTCAATAATTTGAGCTGCCGCATTTACTCCAAAGACCATCATCGTTGGGGCATTTTCGGAATCTATTTTCTTACCCCGTGTGTCCTCATAGACAAATCCCAAAGCCAAGTTTTTCTTCTTGTTCTTTAGCTTCTCAAGGTATGATGTTAAATCTTCCTTGGTACTCTCGTCGATGTTGTCGTCCTTGATAAGAGTTTCAATACCCTTGCGTAGATTAGCAGTAGGGCATTCTTCTCCAATAGCTTCTCTTGAGATGTGTCCTCCTACTCCCTGTCCTAAATAGTAATAGGGAACTTCGGTAATGAACTCGGTTTCCTCTCCTACATTTAGTAGTCGGAATCGGGTTTCCCCCTCTTTCGGAAAGAACATTCCTGTTGAACCATTGGACCTTCTATTCAGGTCCTCTCTACGTTGCGCCATCCTCTCCTTCATTGAGAGCTTCGTTGCTTTCGCCATTTTTAGCTGATTTTACGGTTATTTGCTGAAATTGATTGAATCATACTTGCCCTCTGCTCAAAGGAGTTCAGGCAAACGTATATCAAGTCTTTGTCATACTCCAAGTCGTGCAGTTTCTTTATAGCAGACCGGTATTTAGCATTGCTTTTCACCATTTCCTTAATGGTATCCTGGCTATGCACCCTGTTTGTCAAGGGGTTTAAGGTTTCCTTATTCTCAAGGAACACTTTTGAGTATACCTTTTCCACCTCCATTTCCTGGCTCTTGACCATCCTATTAAGCTTCTTATGAAGAATGCCTAAATAAGCATAGGTAGAAGGTTGCTCGGATAATTCCCTGTTGACCACCTGCTCATTGATGATAAGCTCATCGAAAAGGTTGAATCTAATCTTACCCAGTTGAGGGTGGGTGATATTGATTGTGGTTAGCTCTGATTCAGAAGCTATTTTGTTCAGTTTTCTCATCATTAATTAATAGTATCAGATTCCAATAGTTTGGAGTAATCCTCCCCTTCTGTATAACCCTTTAGCTTACTCCAAATGGAACCGACTTCAAAGTCTACCTTCATTTCTACTGAGTCTATCTGAAAGCCAAAGAATTCTTTAGTCCTTGGATTCTTACAGATTTCATACATAACCGGTATGCATTTATCCAAAACCTCTGGCGGCATATAGAACCCAAGTGAATCATGTACAGTGTAACATTGCTTTACGCTCTTGGGTATATTCCCCAGTTGAATCTCTCGTCTGATAAGTATGGAAGAGAATAAAGTGTAGTCAGATGCAGCTCCCTGTATAGGAGCATTCACAGCATCCCTCATGGCCTTTGCTTTAATCCCAAACTCATGTGAGAATATGCCTGGTAACCTTCGCTTTCTTCCGAAGACAGACTTAACATAGCCATGCTTCTTCAATAGCTTATGTTGATTTTTGATGTGCTTGGCTATCTTCGGAAAGGTTTTATCGAAGTCATCCAAGAATCCTTGAGCCTCTTCCTTGGATACTACAACTCCATTGTCGGGGTCTGATAAAGTACCCGCAAGAGCTGGAGCTCCTTGTCCATAGACTATCCCAAAGTTAATCGTCTTTGCCTGCTTCCTTCGAATCTTCCAAGTTTTGTATTCGGGATGGTCCTCGTCTGCATAGATGGGTTCTATTTCCTCGTAGGATACCCCGAACTTCTTGCAGGCAGAGGCTAAGTGAATGTCATGTCCGACATTGAAAGAGTGTATCATTGATTCCTCTTCTGCTGCCGCTGCCAATACCCTTAGCTCAGCTTGGGAGTAGTCAAGCTGCATCATTACTTTACCCTTCGGACAGTTAAACATGGTTTTGATATCCGAAGCTGTGGTATCCCTTGGTATGTTTTGTAGATTTGGGTCACGAGAACTGAGTCTACCCGTAACAGTACCATGTAGAAGGTATCGAGTATGGATGGTATCATTGTCAGATAGCTTCTCAAGTATCCCATTTACATAGGTTGAGAACAATTTGCTTTTAGCTCTGTGCTCCAATAGCAAATCCATAAAGCCAGTATCATCCTTTTGTTTGAGGGTGAGTAGAACCTCTTCATCGGTTGAGGGTCTTTCCGTGTCCTT
>Ga0070754_10003808_pt1 | contig 10549 bp, 30 predicted proteins | sample VirMetDEL_Sep_01_FD_75181 | JGI IMG/M metagenome (GOLD analysis project Ga0070754, IMG submission 75181) | Aqueous microbial communities from the Delaware River and Bay under freshwater to marine salinity gradient to study organic matter... | ecosystem: Environmental > Aquatic > Marine >... | reverse complement strand
ATTAACAGACGAGGTATTAAAAGACATAAAAACAAATTATGAAAAATTACCAGATAAATACAAAGCAGGAATATATGACACAACACCCAAAAAATAAAACTCATCAAGAGTTGGTTAAAGAAATATGGAACGATGCGGATCGTTCTTTTATAAAAGCGTTTGACGAACCTTTAGATGAAAGTCTCAAAGATATGTATCCAGATGCATTTACAACACCAGCTGTTAATGAAAAAACAAAAAAACAACAGTAAATTTGACCTTTTGGGTATCAAATACGGACTGGCTCCAGACCCAAAAAACCCTGAACAATGCATATATAAGCTATTGACACAGATAAATCCACCAGTACAAAGGAAGAGCGTATTCTTAAAGCCTAAATGAAAAGTAGAGGTTAAACTACTTATCAATCACTAACCACCATCCACGGACAACGGATCATACAAATTTAATTTAATTGTTTAAATTTTATGGCTGTTAAAAAAGAAACGGAAATACAAGTTAATGAACTAGAGAGTTCATTACGAGCATTAGCTAATCTTACCAACAATAAAAAGTTGTACGATAAGGTGGTGCATCTGTTGTTTCAATTGTGGAATGGAAATAATTACGGGCTTAAGAATATTCGTCAGTTCGAAGATCTGGTTGAATATAATTGGTTGAAAAACCGAAAACCTCAAGCGCAGAAACAAGGACTGAGAATCGTAAAATGATTATACCCGTAGCTTTTCTTTCCCCTTTCATCCATGTACGCTGCGGGTATAGTCATTATGACTGAGGACGATTTACCAGAAACTTTCGATGAGAGCACGATTCAACACTTATCAGGAATAGAGAAGATGCAATTCATTAACTATGTTCATGATGACTATGAGTACGTTTTAAGGAACAAGCAGCACCCTAAAATAATAAAATATTATAAAGATGTACTCTCAAGACTTATTAAAAACTATGGGCATTAGACTTGCTACTGAATTTCTAAAAGAACATACGTGTTCTGAAGAAAGATTATGGAAAGCGGTAGTCATAACTGCTTTTGAAGATTGTTTAAATCTTGCATCCAGTAAAAGCGAAAGTTATAGAAAACAAGAGGCTCATCGTTGGTTTATAGAAGCGGGAGAAGATTTTGAAAATGTTTGTTTCATGGCTGGGCTAGATCATTTGATGGTAAGAAATAGATATTTACATCTATACATGAAACAAGTTATAAAATTTACCCCAGCACAAAAAGAATGGTTAAGATACAGAGAAAATTATAAAGTGTACAGAGGTGCTAAAAATAAAGAACAAAGAAAATTAATAAGAAATAATATTGAAAGAATTAAATGTAAAATTATAGAATTTAAACCTAAGAAAAAATGACAGATAAAAGCGATATCGATAAAGAAAAGGAAAAAGAAAAAGAAGAATTAGTAAAATTTTACAACAGTTGGACTACGGCGTTTGAAGAATTTTCTGAATATGCTCTGGGTAAATTTAAATATTTACGATTAGATGATACATGGGCTCAACGAATATTAATTGTATTATTAATTGATCATGTAAAATTAACTTCTCCACCAGAGATATATGAAAAAATAAAAAGTTATATTTATTCTGTTTTAGAAGAAGATATTTTTTATAATTATTTAGAAACAGGAGATAAAGTAAAACCGCTTATAAGTAATAATGTTATTAAATTAATAATTGATAATGATAAAAAAAATAATTAATTAATTAATTTTTTTAATTTGTTAATTTCATCTACATAAAATTTTTTTTCTTTTTCATCCAAAGTTTTTTCCAACAGAAGTTTGTACATGTTAATTGCGAATGAGATATCCATCGAATCACTTCCAGAATAAAATTTAATTTTCATAAAAAGATTCATAGAATCATCAAATTATTTGTCAAATTTAAAAAAATAAGTCAAAAAACCCTTATTTTATGCGGTAAAATAATGCTTGTATAATATCTAATTCTATGGGATATATCTCATATGAGTTTTTTAATTTTTTTACCTTTCTACCTAGGGGCTCTAACAATGCTTCTTTACATGTCTGGTTACAAAATAAATTACTCAATACTTAAACTAACTGGAGTTGTTTACATGTTGAATGTAAAGGCTCCAACAACTGTAGAGGACTATTATGACTAACGAAAATGTTCAATACTTGTTTGACAATGGGCACACTCCTAAGAGTGCAGCTATTTCAAGAGTGATTGATTTAATCAATAAGGATCTAGAAGAAATAGATCCAACAACTAAACAAGAAAAAACTTTTTACAATCAATTAGTAAAAATTAATAATAAGTTTGTAGAAAAGTTTAATTCACTTGGATACGGCGATGCATCTGGTGGATGGAAAGAAGAAATAAAAATATGAATCTTCTAGAAAAAATTGGGTTTGAAAATAAAGGGGACGGTTTTTTTGAACTGTCCTCTAAAAACTTAACAAAGGAGAAAACGATGAACGAAGGTGAAAAAATGAAAATGTTTAATCAATATTTATTTAATATGGATGTTGAAGAGTTAAATCTAACTAAAGATTTAATTAAGGACATAATTCAAAGTAAACTTAAGTCTACATTGAAAGTTGGAATGAAAGTAAATGTAGTACAAAAAACTAAAAAAACATTGGGTGTAATTACAAAAATTATGCAATCAAAATGTTTAGTTGATTTGTCTGGAAGAATTTACAGAGTACCAATGTCAATGTTGGAGGTGGCATAATGAAAAAACCATTATCTAAATACGCACAAGTTGCTAAATTGTTAAAACAAAAAGCAAAAAAACTTGGAATGAAACCCACCGCAAGCAGTCAATCGTTTGCGGGAGGCAACAGTGTAGATGTAGTAGTGACAGCTGGATCTGACGATGCCTTACAAGAATTAAGAAATTTTTCTAAACAATTTGTATATGGCAAGTTTGATGGAATGACAGATTACTACGACATCACTAATTGGAGAGAAGATATTCCTCAAACAAAATATCTTTTTATTCAAGACGACAGAGCATACACTATTTTAAAAAATCTAAACGAAAAATACTGGGAGTTGTCTTACGTAGTGAATGGTAAAGAAGTAGGCTATCTCTCTTTTATTAATCAACTAAAAGAAATCTTTTTCAAAAATAATGGTTGGCAAAGTGTGCTGAACGCATTTGTTAATGAAAAAGCTAAATTTCCTTTTGGAGGAAGCGGATATTTATTTGAAATCAAAAACAAGGAGGTAACACAATAATGAAAACGGATAAACAAATGACAGACGCCCAAGTATTTAAAGTAGAGATGACTTTTTGGGAAAAACAAAAAGAAAAACAAAAAGAAAAAATGATTAATCAATCTAAAAAATTAGATGAATTAGTTGAAAAAATAAATCTTGAATCGACTTATCAGGTTGTGGGAAGATATAGAGGTCAAGATATAGAAAATGAAATTATCAATGGTTATGGATTGGAGCGATTAGTGTTAGCACCAAAAGATAATTTAGATAAAATATTTTTAACTCAATTTAAATATAATAATTTGTTTAGACAATTACCTAAAAACAACGGATGGGTAATATTTAATCCTATTACTAACTGCACACTAACGAGAGGAGGAGAAACACTTGAGTAAAGAAGCTATGAAAAACTGGGAGGATACGACAGGTTGGTTATGTGACAACTGTCTATCCTCTAATATTTATAAACTACCAATCATGGACGAAATGGATATTTTTTGTAGAGACTGTAATTCCAAAAACTACCAAGTCAGTGAATGGTACATCAATAACCAAAAGGAGAAAAAATGAAAAACAATCCAGCTATGTATCACTACTTAAAAATATTAAGAGATGCAGTGACCAATCCAACAAAAGCATATTTTTTTAATTCATGGGACTGTGCGAGTCCGAAAGAATGTAGACAGTATGCAATTAGTAAATTGAAAACTAAATTTAAATACTCAGACAGAGTAATTATGAAATTAATTAATTATTCAGTTGAGTCGTTTGATGAGCAAGGATTCGATAAAAATTGACCACGGAACACGGATCATGGATCAAAAATCCTTGTTTTAAGCCGTTTTTTAATGCTTGCATTGTATAAGATATTATGGGATAAATAAGTATGAAAAAAATAAAAAACAAAAACCAAGGAGAAAAAATGAAAAACAAATTAAACATTGTAGATTTAATAGCTTTAGCGACAGCTAAACCGCAGTTGTTTAAGGACAATAAACAGTTAGCTTTTGTTTTGGATGTGAAAATGAAAATAATTAATGACATGTATAAACAATATAAAAAAGAAAAGGGGGTTCAATAATATGAAAAAACAAAAATTGCTTTTAGATAGCCAATACAAAAAACTTGTAGAAAATTACAAAGTCCAAGATAACACTAAAAGTTTTAAAGCAGTTGTTAAACTATTTAACCCTACAGGAATTGGTACCTGGTATTTATCAGAATTAAATCCAGAAACTAATGTAGCTTTTGGATTGTGCTGCTTACAAGAAAAAGAATTCGGATATGTTTCTTTGGATGAATTAAAAGAATTCAAAGGTGTATTTGGATTGGGGATTGAAAGAGATGCTTCTTTTGATCCAAATAAACAAATGAACGATTATGATTACTAAAAAAATAAATTACAAAGGTTTTGTAATTACCAAAGATCAAATTAGTAAAAGATTATTTGAAACAAGTTTATCAAAAAACGGAATTATAATACCTAGATCAGATTTATTAAAATATGAAAATCTTGAACCAAGTATTTATAATAAAAAACAATCTGGTTTATCTATTAAAAATTATAAATTGTTAATTGATAAATATTTAATAAAGGAACAATTATGATTAATAAAACTTTTGAAGGCTATCACATTTCCAAAGGCGCTGATGATATATACTGGATCTTAAATAAAGGTAATGATTTTATTCAAAACTTATCTTTAGACTTAGAAACAGCACAATTGAAAGCTAACGAAATGGTGGGAGAAGAGGTTCCTGTAAGTATTTGGCACAGAACAAAAAGCAGATGGGTTGAATATCCTAAGCAACAAGACGCACACGTTAAATCTCATTTTAATTATTTAGAAAAAATTAAATTTGATGAATTAAAAATGGATTGTGATGCAAGAAATTATGTTGGAGAGGTTGGTCAACAAATTACTGTAGAATTAACTTTGTTACGTAGATCTTGTTTTGAAAATGATTGGGGAATTTCTTTTGCTTTTAAATTTAAAGACAAGGACAACAACAGATTTATTTATTTTGGATCTTCTAAAAAAGTTCTGGATGCATTTAAAGATCCATATGATGTAGCTACTGTTCAAGCATTAGTAAAAAGACAATACATCAATGAATATTTAGATAGATTGAGTGTGGTTCCATACAAAGTAAATCAAATCACTAAATTAAAAATTATTAACAACAAAGGAGCATAACATGGACGAAAGAACTAAAACAATTGCGATCAACAAATTGGATGTAGCATACAGAGACATCCCAAATTGTGATGATCAATTCACTGTAATGAAATTTATTTTAAATTGTTTAAGTGATCAGCAATTGCAAGAAACAAAAAAATTAATTTCAAGTTTTAACAAAGGAGGAAACTAATGAAAACAATTAAAGTCGAAGTCAAAAATGTTTATGGGGTAGAAAGGATTTATCCAGTATGCGAGTATGCAAAAAAATTTTCTATGCTTACTAATACTAAAACATTGGATAAAGATAATATTCGAATCATTAAACAATTGGGGTTTGAAATTGAGGCAATAAGGCCTCAGCTGTAGTTAATTGCGTCTAAAAGTGTTGAAAAATAAGGGTATTTTAACTATTGTCATTTATAAGATTTTATGGGATAAATAGTCATGAACAAAGGAGAAAAAATGAAAATAAAAAGTGAATACAAAAACAAAATAGCAAAAAAACTTTTTGATGTTGCTTGGAACGATGTTGGATCCTCTGGTATGGATTTTGATAGTTTCAGGTTTGCAGCAGCTTTGATTGAAGCAAACGATTTCAAAGGGCTGTACGCTATCATGGGCAACATGCACAGTATCCCTAGAGAGTATATTTACAAGTTACTTCCAATAGCTAAACAAAAAGAATATCAGCAGGAGGTAGGCTATTAATGTTAAAAACAGTAGGAGCAAAACCTTTAGAAATTCAAGTGAGATATTTAAGTAGCGTTAAAAAATTAAATATTAAATTGTATCAATTGTTCAAACAGTGTAAATCAGAAAATATTATTTACAATGGTGAGTACAAAAAATTAAAAAAATTTTATAGAGGAATGATGTATGGTAATTTTTATTACGATTCAGATATCTATTCTTCTGTAAGTATCCAAGAGGTTCCTGTTTTAAATAGATACAAAACTCAAGTTTGGCAAAATTTATCAGATACTATTTATTCTACTTTAAAAAAATGGAATAAAGAAAATATCAAATTTGGTAAAAGACCTGTTCAAGATACACAAGAGTACAAAAAGAAAATGATGGAGAGAGCATTACTCTCGGACATCGGAACATGCGGATACTGTGAAGCAAAACAAGAAATAGAAAACGGTGTTATGTATGATCACGGTTTTACTATTGGAAGAGGTTTTAGAGATGGTGTTTGTGCTGGGGCTGGTTTGAAGCCTTATGAAAGAAGTCCAGAAGGAAAAGAACTTTTGGTTAGCCATCTAAAAGATAAAATTGCTTTTATGCAAACAGAAAAACCTACTCAAAAAACAGTAGAGTTCTTTAACAGCGATGCATTCAAGTACACTCAAGAAGAAATTAATATCTTAGGAGACAAATGGAACCTTCCTCAAGTAGGAGATTGGAAAAGCAAAGGAAGAGAATTTTTCGATGTTCAATTGTGGGGAGAGGTTACATTAGAAAAGTTAACTAAGATTTTTAACAAAACTTTGCAATATCACATGGAGTGGTTAGACAAAGAACAAAATAAATTAAATAAATGGAAAGCGGTGCCAACTTATAGGGAGTTGGCATTAGCTAGAAAAAACAAAGGAGGAAAATAACATGGGGTACACACACTACTGGAAACAGTATAGGAACTTTGATGACAGAGAGTGGTCTGAGATCACTAAATTTGTTGGAAGACTTTGTAGATCTAAAGAAGGGAAAGCAATTCTTGGAACTACAGGTCAAGAGGATAAATTACTCATTGATGATTCAGAAATTATATTTAATGGTAAAAGAAAGTTTAATAAAGATTGCGAGACTTTTTTATTATCTAAAATAAAACCATTACCAAGAGAAGAGTACGAAAAGAAAAATGGTTATTCTTTTCAATTTTGTAAGACTAATGAAATGCCTTACGATAAGTTTGTGACAGCAGCATTGATCATAGCTAACAACATTGCGCCTAAAGCATTGGTCATAACATCGGATGGATTTAGAGAAGATTGGAGAGATGGACTAGATCTGGCTCATCAATATATGATCGGTCTTAGCTTGCCTAATAGTTTAAAAACTAAGTCGGATTATAAAATAGCTTAATGAAACTTGAGAAAAAAATTAGTATCAATGATTTAAAGGCTATGTGTATTAAAAACATTTTATCTATACCAGACCATCCTGATCCAACGAAACGATCGATATTAAAACCAAAAATTTTAGAAGCGTTAAACAGTAAAAAAGCAGGAACTGGTAAACAGGACCTGCTTTTGAACTATGATGATTAATTTAAACCCAAAGGATGAAAATTGGTTATCATTATACCAAAACTAGCTTTATCTGTCACTAAAGCGTGTTATACTAATTTGATACATGGAAACTTTTATTATGATAGTAATGCTGTGCCATCTGGACTTTATGGGCCAGGAGGGATGTATTCCTATGACACCAAACCCACAAATTTACTACGATTCTAAAAAAGAGTGCATGGCGGCGGTTGAGAAAAAGATAGACGACATGAAAACTGTAGCTATTTACAATAATATACAAATTACGGGCATTTATGCGAATTGCCTTGAGGATAGGACCAAACCTAAAACTTAAAAGACCACGAACCACGGATAACGGACAACGGCAAATCCTACTATAGAAGTTATACAGATATTTGGACACTACTAAAAAATAAATGAGAAACTAGTGTACCTCTGTACCTCTTTAATGATTATTATTTAATATCAATAACTTAAGTCAAAAATAGAAGTGTACCTCTAGTGTACCTAGGTACAAAATAGTGTACCTCTAACTATGTTCTTGGTGCTCGTCTGACAAACGGGTCTTACTATATTGATTAATTTTCTGTATAATCTCTTTAATAGAATTTGAACTGGAGAAGTTATTATGAGTGAATATGAAACTAAAGACACTACTAAATCTGAAAGAGAGAAAAAAAGAAAACGATTTCCGATGATGCCAAAAGATGAATTTGATATACGATTTGAAAATAATCCTGACTTTGATACTCCTGATATGAGTAGGGCTAAGACTGGCGGCTTGATGAGTTGTTCTGGCGGTGGTATTGCCGTTCAAGGTACAAAATTTAAAGGTATTTTTTAATTATGGCAAAAACAGCTGGTGTAAAAACTAATATTAAAACCAGAATTGGTAAAGATGTATATAAAACTTCTAACGGAGAAAATATATCTGAAAAATCTGTCACCTTACAAATGGACGATAAAATAATTAATGTCCCTAGTGTTCATAATGGAAAAATTTATACTAAATCTGAATTACAGGATAAATTAAATAAAGACGAAATCTCTCCAACAAGCTATCATAAATCTTTTGAAGAAGCTGGTGAGGAAGCTAGTTTTAGAAGTAGCACATTAATGGATGATGAAGAAACTTATGGTAAAAAACTTTCTGGTAGGCAAGGTAGTTTTAAACATGGTGGTTATTGCCGTGGTGCTAAAATTGCAATAAAGGGAACAAAATTTAAAGGAGTTTTTTAATGAATAAAAAACCTGGGCTGTATGCAAACATACATGCAAAGAGAAAGCGAATTGAAGCTGGTTCTGGAGAAAAAATGAGAAAGCCTGGCGCTAAAGGCGCTCCAACTGCAAAACAATTTAAACGAGCGGCTAAGACAGCAAAGAAAAAATAAATGGGACAAAAACCTAAACATGAATTAACGATTGATGACCTGACTATGAAACAACAATTGTTTGTTGATAAACTCATAGAACACTGGGGACAAAAAAATAAAATGGATATTGTTAAAGAAGTTTATGGTGAGCCTGGCAAAGAAATGTCTGACAAGTCTGCGTCTGCAATAGGTGCAAGACTAACTAACAGAAAACTTCATCCACATGTAGTTGCTTATCTTGATAAGAAAAAAGCTGAAGCTGTAGCTGTATATGAAAAAGATAAATTAAGACGCTACAAAAGATTTGAGTATTATGCGAATAGTGCTGCTTCGGATAAACAATGGGCATCCGCAATCAACGCTGAATTTAGATCAGGCCAGTTAGCTGGTTTGTTTGTAGATAAACGAGAAGTAACTGTAAGTGGTCTGGAGGGTATGAGTCGTGTCGAACTTGAAAAAAAGTTGGAAGAACTTTCGAAAAAAATCGATGGGCACAACGCAAAAACGATCGAAGCCGAAGTCATCGATTAGCGAAGAACAGTTTTGGGAACTGTTAACAACTGGAAAGATAGGAACTAATGTCGGATCTGTTAAAATTATTACCGAAGAAGATAAAGATTAGTTTTTCTGACGTGGTCGTTGGTACATCCAGCGACAGTAAATTTACTGAAGAAAACTTTGGTGAATATGATTCTCGTAATAATAAAATAACAATTGCTACTAATACATCTGATAGAGATCTTGCTAACACACTACTTCACGAATTGATCCATGCATCAGTGTGGTATGGAGGACTGAAAGACGAGGGTGCCGCTCTTGAGGATGACAAGCATGAGGAGCATGTGGTAAATGTCATCACCAATCAACTGTGTCAAATCTTTAGAGACAATCCAAAAGTTCTGACACTCATCAAGAAGGGTTTGATAAATAAAAATGGCGGAGCAAAAACGAGAGACCAAGTTATGGAAACACCTCAAAGAGTCCTTGAAAGATATACGTTTCACAAGAATAGAAAGTAGAACCATTAACGGTATACCTGACCTATATGGGGTATACAAAGGTAAGTCTTTTTGGTTAGAGTTAAAAGCTGATTACGTCAGTTATCCTAAGCTATCTAAGTGGCAGCTATCATGGATTAATTTACATGTTAAGGAATGTGTACCAGTTCTGATCTGCAATATAGCCCTCTCGCAGAGAGCGCTGAAACTTTATAGAATTCGTGCGTGGGTTGAAAAACCACAGGACTTGGTTCCTGATGCGGTGTTCCCGATGCATGGGCAGTGGGACAAGGTAGCACAAAAGGTGTACGAAATGATTTCCGATAAGTATACAGTTATCGGAACAACTGCACACGAACCACGGTAGTGGTGCCATAAAAGATTGCAAAATCGATTTTTGTTTTATCGATTCAACTTGTGGTTGAAAAAAATATGGTACCAGAATTAGGTGTAAAGGTGTAAGTTGAATAGACGCAGTATAGTCTGAAATGATATAACTTAGTAAGGTTCAAAAAGATGGTAGAAATTAATAATAATAATTT
>Ga0070754_10003805_pt1 | contig 10553 bp, 11 predicted proteins | sample VirMetDEL_Sep_01_FD_75181 | JGI IMG/M metagenome (GOLD analysis project Ga0070754, IMG submission 75181) | Aqueous microbial communities from the Delaware River and Bay under freshwater to marine salinity gradient to study organic matter... | ecosystem: Environmental > Aquatic > Marine >... | reverse complement strand
GATGGTATTGGGGTCGCCGTGCGACTTAATGCAGGAAAGAAGGTTAGTGTTATTGACTTTATTCCCCCAAGCTGGCAACCATATGTGTATTCCTATGAGGAAATGGAAGAAAATGGCTGGTGGGCCGTAAATGAAGAGGGCGTTTAATGGCTATTAATATACCAAGTTCTGTATTTTGGCCAAATTACTCCTCTTTACCTTCATTATTTTCATAATATTATTTAACTGTTTTTATATTTTTAGATATAATGAAGTATGGAAATAGTAAAAAAAATAATACAGGAAAATAAGGGGTTCATAAAGCCACTTTTGATACCAGCGGAATATATGATAGGACCGTCTATATCTAATCCTAGCATATTCAATTTTAATGGAATAATTCTTGTTAACTTGCGTAACTTGAATTATATTCTTTATCATTCTGAAAAAAATCTCCATGAGCATATTTGGGGTCCATTATTATATGTACATCCAGAAGATGATCAAACTCTTACAACGCATAATATATTTTGCGAATTAACTGATGATTTATCAATCAAAAAATATAGCAGAATAGATACTAGTAAATTAGATGTGGAGCCAATATGGGAATTTGTTGGCCTAGAAGACGGCAGAATAGTAATATGGGAAAATAAATTGTTTCTTACCGGAGTTCGTAGAGATACCACCCCAAACGGGATTGGGAGAATGGAATTATCTCAATTATCCATAGAAGATGGACATCATGTAAAAGAAATACATAGAGAGAGGATTCCGGCCCCGTCTCCAGACACAACATACTGTGAAAAAAACTGGATGCCAATTTTAGACAGGCCCTATCATTTTGTCAAGTGGACAAATCCCACAGAAGTTGTTAAATACTGCCCAGAAAGTAAAACAACTGAAACAGTATCTCTTACTCCATATCAAAATTTTAATACATCAGATTTAAGGGGCGGCTCACAGGTTATTAGATATCAAGATAAATATTTAGCTGTTTTGCATGAAGTGGCATTATATTCAAGTCCTTTAAAAAAGAAAGATGGTAGTTATTTTCATAGTTTTTGTTTATGGGATGAGAATTTTAATTTAATCAAAGTATCGCCAAGGTTTAATTTTCTTGGAGCTAAGATAGAATTTACTTGCGGCTTATGTGAAAAGAATGATGATTTTCTGATTACTTTTGGCTTTCAAGACAATGCAGCCTTTGTTCTTTCTGTGAAAAAAGACTTTATTATGGACTTCATTCATGAATGACATATTACTCAATTATATTAAAAATTCTACCGATCCAATGGCTAATTTTGATTTAGCTTATTGGTATGAAAAGCAAAATCATTTATCCCCGGCAAGTTCATTATATTTAAGATGCGCTGATTTCACAGACGATATTGAACTTAGATATCAATCCCTTATTCGTTGTTTTATTTGCTATGATATTATAGGAAAAAGAGATCATACTTGTAAAACATTATTAAATCAAGCCCTGACTACTTATCCGACAAGGCCAGAAGCCTACTATCTACTTTCTCAATTTTATAGCTGGCGGCAAGATTTTCTAAATGCTTATACATTTTCATCATTGGCATTGTCACTTGTAAACTTTGATCTACAACCATTACCAAATACCAAATATCGCGGAAAGACTGATTTTTATTTTGAGAAAGCAAATTCTGGTTGGCATATAGGAAAAGCACAAGAAGCTAAAGATTTGTACAGGTTTATATTTGATAGATTATTTGACTCATTAGATGATTCCTATAAGTCAGTTCTTGAAAATAATCTAAAGTTTATTGGTTTTTCTTTAACAGATTTGATTAGCAGTGATAAAATTAAGTTAATTTCAAATTTGGGCCTAAATATTTAGTTCTTCTATTTGCTCTTTTTGGAGTATATTCTTTTGAGAAAGTGTATTCCAATTTCATAGGAGTAATATATGTCTTGGCAAGGCGAGATGACCACAATCGTTAGAACATTAATTAGCGATGTTGATCCAAATAGTTATACTTATTCAGATGTTCGTCTTGAAACTTCTATACTAGTTGCCGCACAAATAGTATTGACAGAAGTTGATTTTGAAAATACTTATACTGTAGATGTGGACCAATCACTTTTAAGCCCAGATCCAACAAATCCAACAGAAGGATCATCAAATATAAATAAAGATGATGCTTTTATAAATTTGATTTGCTTAAAGACCGCCTGCATTATCATGGGAAGTGAAATGAAAACACAGGCTTTAAATGCAGTAAGAGTATCAGATGGTCCAAGCAGTATAGATTATACTGCCGTAGCCGCTAACATAAAATTCCTTTATGAATACGCTTGTAAAACATATGAAGCTTATAAATTTAATTATGCCGCTGGAAATAACGCCGTTGGCAAAGCAATTCTTAGTCCATATTCTCCTGGCAGCGACGTTGTGTACAGGTATAATGGAAACTTTAGACAATCTTTTAGATAAAGGTAAATATTATGGCAGATGTATTCCAAAAAGTAATTGATGCTAATGATTATAAAAACGGCACAGTTGTTGTATCAATAGGCACTTTAGGTATAATAGAAAATCATACAGTTGATACAGTTTTTAATCAAACCGCACAATTGCCTGCCCAGACAGGTATTTTAGATACTAGGCTTGATGATATTACTTATTACACTGTAGGATCTGAAAATTACTTACTTTACGATGGTAATTAGAAATAATGGTTACTATTCCTTCTGGCGTTTTTACTAAGTATGCGGAATTTGCTGATGCCATGTTAGTATCTAGTGGATTTGGCGTATCATGTAAATTAGTATATACAGAAAAAATTCAGGTTATAGATGATATTGTGCCAAACCTGAAGCAAAGAAAGATAATGAATTTGCAGAATACCTCTCCAGATTCGGGCTTTAGGCGTGGAGATACATCGTTTAAGACTGTAGAAACAGAAGAGGATATTACCCTAAGAGTTTATTGGGACAAAAAAGATTTTAAAAGATTTGGCAACATAGAAGTTGCAGATGGCTCTATTATGACTATCGGCAGATATTCAGATCTAAAGAAAATAACAAGAGCTAAAGCACTATTAATAAACACTGATAAGACTGGTCATATAGAATGGAGATTTACAAAATCTTCAGAGCCAACAATGCATGGTCTTGACAACAATTATTTTATGTGTTTTTGGAGCAGAGCATAATGTCAAGAACTGTTGCAAAAATAGTTGACGATAAGATTGTGTATGCTGTTCAAAAAAATATGAACAAAAGGTTTAGAACAATTATACCTCAAATAAAGTCCGAGATCAAACCTAAGATATCAAATATCATTTTGAACCAATTAAATAAATCTGATACTGTACAGTCTTTACTATCTGGAAAACTCAAGGATGATTTTGGTTTATTTGGAAATGTAGTAAAGGTTACACTTACAAATATCATAATTGAAATATCAGAAGGTATAGAGTTAAATATTGAGTCTTCACAAAAGTCAGGCAGCATTATAACAACAACTTTAGATATATTACCATATTCAGATTTTAATAAAATCATTTCAGTAGCTGGCGGAAGTTTTCCATCTATGGGAGGAAATGTTGATTGGCTTGAATGGTTACTTACTCGTGGAACTCAGGTTGTTATAGGTGATTATTGGATATTTCCATATGCAAAAGGAAGAACTCGTTCTGGCGGCAATAGCATTATGAAAATGATTGAATCTAAACCAAGACAGCCTTTTCGTGTAGATCCAAACTACGCTGGAACTATTGAAGATAACTTTATAACTAGAGCAGTAGAATCAGTTAGAGGTGATATCTCTAAAGTTTTACTTGAAGCTGTAGATAGGAGATTTTAGCAATGTTGAAAGGATTTACTACATTTGGCGATGCTACAATAACCACTGATATAAGGGAAAATCTTATATCATTCTTTGACTATGGACTGATAGAAAAATCTGGATTTGTTAATGTGGAAATACCCTCTACTGGATACTATGGAGGTCTAGATCATCAGTTAAGAATTGTTGATGATCCAAGATACACATATGGACAAGTATGGCAAGCATTTAGATCTAATTGGGTCTGGGAAAGCGGCCTTGGAGCATTAACAAGCACAGACGATGGCTACCCTGGAGTTTCTGGAGTTTATGTTGATAATACATTTCATCCAACATCTGGCGTTGGAGATTATGCCCATTATATTAATCATCCTTTAGGTAGAGTTATCTTTGAAAGCCCTATAGATGACACATCTACAGTCGCTTGTGAATATAGCTACAAATACGTTAATGTCACTAGAGTAGATGGTCTTGAATGGTTTAAGCAAGTTCAAGAAAAATCAGAGAGATCTGATGATACAAACTTTGTCAATAACAGTGGAGAATGGAGCGTTTTAGCAGACAATAGACTACAATTACCCGCTATAGGAATTGAAGTATTAAATGCTAGAAAGTTTAAACCACATGCTTTAGGTGGTGGTCAAAATGTTTTTACAGACTTTTTATTCCATTGCGTAGCTGAAGACGTATATACCAGAGATCATCTTATGGATATAGTCAGTTTACAAAATGACAAAGTATTAACAGCGTATGATTTAGATAAAATAGCAGCAAGTGGTGATTTTCCGCTAGATTATAGAGGAGTTCCAGTCTCTGGTGCTTTATTATATCCAGAACTACTTTCTTTACATGAAGGCAATCACATTCGTATTATAGACGCAAGTATAGATTCTGTATATTCAATTACACCAAATGTTCATATAGGCACCGTAAAATTAAAAACGGAAGTTCTTATGTTTGGCGTATAAAATATTAATAACCCCCCCTTTTTTTTCTGGAGTGATTAATTATGCCAAGACCAACAAATACAAACAACAGAGTTTTTTATGCAACTCAAGCAGTCGCAATAGGCGATCGAGGCGCGACCGGGGTTGTAGATAGTTGGCAACCATCTGATGGTGCCAATAATTTTTCAGGTGATGGAAAAGTAATGATTGCACATGGCGTTCAATCAATTGGAGTGACTACAAACTTTAATCTAGAGCAAATTTTTGAACTTGGACAGCTTTCTCTTTATGAGAACTATGAAGAGGTTCCAGAAATTGAAGTAACATTTGAAAAGTTACTAGATGGTTATTCCTTGCTTTATCATCTAGGAACCGTAGATGCTACAGCTCCTACACTTCCAGGCCGTGCTACTGCGAGAGCAGACGTAAGAATGGCTGTTGGTTTAGAAACTAACGAATATATGGCTACTGGTGTTAATTCTGGCGTAGCAGAGCTTTATTGTTCTGGTATGTATATTAGTTCTGTTTCTTATACTCTGGGTACTGATGGCAGCTTTACAGAATCTACTACATTTGTAGGTAATGACAAGCAGTGGTTAACAAATTCTGAAAATGGATTATTGACTAATGCTAATGGAGTATTAGCAAATGCATTTAGTTCTTCAGTATTTGGAAGCGATGCGCCTGTTGGGGTGGATAATAGTGTATTGCGTCGTCAAAATTTAGTAATTGGAAGTGTCGGCCAAACTTATGGAGGCACAGCATTTACGACACAGGTTCCAAGCGTAGTAGGTGATGGAACTAGTGGTGATCTCACTAACACTATTTATATTAGTGAAAATGGTGGACCATATATTCAATCTGTAAGTATTAGTTGTGATTTAGGAAGAGAAAATATTCAACAGCTTGGTAAAAAAGCACCATATTATCGCTATGTTAATTTCCCAGTAGATGTTACTTGTGATGTAGAAATAACTGCTGTGAATGGCGATAATGTAGACGCAGCAGAAGAAGAAAAAAATCTTCTTGATCATTCTATACAGTTTGTTTTGGATGATAGCACAGTATTCCAGCTTGGCAAGAAAAATAAACTTACCACAGTTTCATATGGAGGTGGAGATGCTGGCGGTGGAAATGCTACCATTACTTACAGCTTTACCAACTCAAATGATTTTGTCGTATTACACTCTGGTGATCCTATGGCACTTGAAGCTTCAAATTACTTCAAGAATTGGTTTGCATAAGTCGGTATTAAGCTTGGGGGGGATTTTCCCCCCTGGGTTTGATTTTTTTAGGACATTACATTGGACTATATTAACAGCTTAATTTCTGGAATAGTTGTTTTTAAGATAGGAGGAGAATATATCTATGTAAAACCCGCCTCCGCAGAAGATAAAACTTTTGCGGATTTTTTTTCGCAAGAGCAATATGACGACGCATTAATTGATGGAATATGGAATCAAGATGATGCAGAAAAATATTTGATTGAAATTGGGTATTGGTCACAAAGCGAAGAAGATAAAATAAAAGAGCTGGAGAAGAACATAGAGAATATGAAGTTGGATTATTTTAATAATTTTTACAACTCATCAACAAAGGACTACATTAAAAAGAATCTTAGTAAGCAAACTAGAAATAGTCAAGACTTGCTGAATAAGAAGTATCTTTTTTATGATAAGACATGCGAATATCTAAAAAAGTATTCTCATACATCATACTTACTACAAAAGACAGCATTTTGCAAAGATAAAAAATTAGCCTGTAGGTATTTTTCAAGTCAAGTCTTGTTTAATAAATATAGCTTAGTAAAAAACGACATATCAAGCAATCTTAGGAAGATAGCGAAGAGTGAAGAATGGAGAGGCACATGGATATCTGTAGGAAAAAGAATCTTTAGTAATCGCCCCTCCTCTTTTACGGAATTGCAAATATCTATGATATCGTGGTCCAATTACTATGACGGCATTTACAAGTCTTATGACAAGCCATCTGACGACATAATAGAAGACGATATAGCATTAGATGGATGGTCTATATCTCAAAGAAAAAAAAGACAAGAAGAAGAAAAAAAGAAAAGTGCAGAAAAGATACTCCCTGAAAATATGAGAAATGCTGGAGAAATTTTTATACCAGCAAGAAACGCAAAGGAAGCTTCTGATATCATGAGCCTAAACAGTCAAGATGGATTGCATAAAATAAAATCTCTAAAGAGGGATTTGGATAGGGAAGGAGCAGTTGAAGAATCTCAATTAACAAGCACTAAAAGAGAACTTCAGATGCAAGCGATACAAATGTCTAAAAATAATAGAAGGAGGTAGCAGTGAATAGGAAGAAAGAAATACTAAATGAAAGGTCTACGAATAGACTAAAAAAGGAAATCAAAAAAAGAATTCAAACTACTATGATAGGATCTCTATCAAGCATTGAAAAATATTTTGGTTTTTTATGGGGTGAAGATTCAGATTCTGAGCCAACGGCAAAACAAGAGCAAATGCGGGAAATTTTTGAAGAAATGAGAACGGAGATTCTTGATAAGGGCAATACTCAAATAAGGAACGCGGATGCTGAAATAGAAACTTATGATGTTACATGGAATAAATACCATATCAATTTACCAATTAGAAAATACTAGGAGGAAAAATGGCTAAGAAAGAAGAAAAGAGATTTACTTTTGAAGATAAAGAATATGTTATTAAACCAATAAATGCAACAACCTCTATTGAAGCTCAAAAAGTTTATAATAAAGCATTTAAAAGGGCAATTGAAGAAGGTGCTATTCTCAAAAAAAGCCTTGAAGACCATATGCGTCGTCAAGGATTATGGGATGATGGCAAGCAAGAGGAATATGAAGGACTGCTCAAGAAAAGTGCAGACATTGAATATAAGATCAAAAGCGGGGCGTATAAGAAAGCTTCAGAAGTTAGAGACAAGAGCATTGAATTAAAGAAAGTACGCAATCAGCTTACTTCTTTACTGATGATAAGAAACTCTATGGATTCTACAACAGCTGATGGACATGCTGATAATGAAAGATTTTTTTATCTAATTACAGCATGTATTTATGATTATCAAACACAAAAGCCGGTGTATACATCTTTAGAAGATTATCATGAAAAATCAGAAACTGAATTAGCAGCAAAATGCGCAACAGAATTTGCTAATTTTGCATATGGACTAGAAGAAAACTATGAAGATAAGCTTATAGAAAATAAGCTTCTTAAAAAACTTGGATTATTGAACGCAGAAGGTCAGCTTACAAATAAAAAAGGTCAAAGAGTAGATTTAGATGGAAACCTGTTAGATGAACAGGGTTCAAGAATTGATAAAGATGGAAATAGAATAGACATTAATAATAATCCCGTTATAGATGATAGCATTATTGATGATCTAGAATTTGAAGATGATTTAAGTGTAGATCAAGAAGAAAGTAAGGAAAAAAAAGACGTTGAGGAAAAACCTACAAAGTCAAAACCCCGTGCTTCTTCAACTAAAAAAGAGGTTGTTGAAGTCAAAGAAGAATAGGTACATCAATGGCTTATGATTTACAGCTTCAGTTAGCTTTACAGCTTGACAATGCCAGTTTGAAAACTCTTAGAAAACAAATAGAATCTTCGCTTACTGGAATTAATGTAGGCGGATTAGATACCAAAAGCTTCACTCAGGCAAATGTTCAGGTAGATAATCTCAAGAAAAATTTCAAAAAAGGCGAAAAACAAGCTGAATCATTTTTTGATAGAGTTCAGGGCAAGGGCGTTGGATTTGCAGCATATACAGTTGCTAGTCAAGGTATATTAAAGTTAACTGGAGCTATTTCTCAGGCCACTAGAGAAGCTATAAAATTTGAGCAAGAGCTTATTAAGATAGCCCAAGTAACTGGGGATTCAAACAAAAGGACAAATATTTATGCCAAGAGCTTGGCCAATATATCCAAACAATATAATGTTAACCTTAGTAAGGTAGCTCAACTTACTAGAACACTGACTCAGACAGGACTTAGTTTCAGAGAAGCAGCTAAAGGTGCTCAAATATTAGCTAGAACCGATTTGCTTGCAACATTTGAAAGCTTAACAAGCACTACAGAAGGTTTAATTGCTGTAATGCAAACTTTTGAAGTCAGTGTTGGTCGTGCTGGTAAAGTTTTAGAATCAATCAATTCGGTATCCAAGCAATTTGCCGTGGAATCTACAGACATTGTAGAAGCTATTAGAAGAACCGGTGGCGCATTTAGTACTGCTGGAGGACAAATTGAAGAACTTATTGCATTATTTACAGCTGTTAGATCTACATCTAGAGAAAGTGCAGAAACTATTGCCACTGGTTTCCGTACTATTTTTGGACGTTTACAAAGACCTAAGACTATTGAGTATTTTAAACAGCTAGGTATTGAATTGCAAAATGCTGAAGGTAATTTTGTTGGACCGTTTCAAGCAATACAAAATATTAGCGAAGGTTTACAAAAACTTGGCATTTCCGCTGGAAGCGTTAAATTTGCAGAAATTGTAGAACAAATCGGCGGTATTCGCCAGATTTCTAGAGTGGTTCCACTGTTAGAACAATTCAATAAATCACAAAGGGCTTTAAATATAGCAAATAATGCCAGTGCAGATAGTATAGAAGACGTTGAAAAAGCACAAAAAGGGCTTGGATTTCAGCTAGGTCAATTACAAAAAGAGTTTGGGGTCTTGATATCTGATATTATTAATTCTCCTAGTTTCAAATTCTTTGCAGAAGTTTTTATCAATATTTCTAAGGCTGTTATTAGGCTAACTAGTTCTTTAAAGCCATTACTTCCACTTCTTGCTACTGTAGCCACTTTTAAAATAGGTAGGGGGATTAGCAAATTATTAAGCGGTGGCGTTAATCTTAAAGGTGCCAAGGAGGCTATAGGGTTTGCAAGTGGCGGTATGGTCCCAGGAACTGGAGATAGAGATACTGTGCCCGCTATGTTAACTCCTGGCGAATTTGTTATTCGCAAGAGTGCAGTAAAGGCAATTGGTGCGGACAGGCTAGCTGGAATTAACAAATATAAATTAGGAGGAACAGTAAAGGCTAATGGTAAAGAATTAAAAGAATTATACCCATCATTAAATGTTGCTGATGATACGGAGTTTCAAGCTAAAGTTAATGCTGTGGAATTAAAGAAAAGGTCTGGTGAAAATTCCAAATTTGATAAAAAAACAGAACAAGTCATTCAAGGAATGGTCGAATCTAAAAAGAACATGATGTGGCAAAGATTTGAAGACGGTATTTCAAAAGCTTTTAATGTGCAGCTTGTTGGAGGTAATTCATATTTAGATTATCCTGGGAAACCGGGAGATGCAAAGTTTATTCCAGCTAATGCAACATATGAAAGATATGATGACAAAAAAGGAAATACTAATGAAACTTTTCTTGCAAAATTAATTGGAAGTGGGTTATACAAAAAAAACAAAACAGTAACTTCTTATTATCCAGAAGATCCTGCTCAAATCGCGGCTGTAGTGAAAAGTTATTTAGATAGCGGCAAAGTTCCAAAATTTGCTGACGGAGGAGAGGCTAAAAAACAAAAGGATTTTGGTCAAATACTACTTAGTCAAGGATCATCAGGAATAGAGGCTAGATACAATCCAAATGCTACAAGAGCGGGATTTGTTAAAGCAAAAAAATGGAAAGACGATATATGGACAGTCGGTTTATCTCAGGCCAGTAAGGGGTATGGACCGAAATTATACGATGTTGTAATGGAAGCCGTTACCGAATTAGGAGGTATGTTAACATCAGATAGAGCAACGGTTAGTGGTGCTGCTAAATCTGTTTGGGATTATTAT
>Ga0070754_10003802_pt1 | contig 10555 bp, 13 predicted proteins | sample VirMetDEL_Sep_01_FD_75181 | JGI IMG/M metagenome (GOLD analysis project Ga0070754, IMG submission 75181) | Aqueous microbial communities from the Delaware River and Bay under freshwater to marine salinity gradient to study organic matter... | ecosystem: Environmental > Aquatic > Marine >... | reverse complement strand
TGGTTTTGCGAACCCACTTCACAATAGCATTAAGAGCATTCCTGTAGCATCGACCACAGTTGGATTGTTTATGACCTCCATCAGGATCGACGCGTCTAGCCATTTCGAAGATGGTCTCTGCTTGATATCGGCTCGGTCTATTGTTTGTATGAAAGAGCCTCGTGTTTTGGTTATAGAACTCGATGATGTCATCCATTGTAGACTTGTGTTTGGTTGTCTATGATACCAGCTACTGCTCCTGTAATAGCTGATAGAAATACAGTGTATAAAGGATCGCTAAACTTGTCTTGAAAGTAGACCAATGAGATCCAAAAGGCCATACACTTTGGACAAGTAAATGGTTTAAAAGGTATCTTTAGCCATCTAATCGCTCGATCCCATAATGGTGTATCCATAACTAAAACTATAAAGGCTGCTATACCTAATAGTTGTATCCAAATCTCTGGTTGGTGAGAGTAATCAAACATTGTCTATGCCTTTTTGTTTTAGCTGTTGTAGTATGTATTCTCGACACTCTTCGACTGCCTGGGAGATCGATGTGCGTGGTATACCAGTTTCTCTGCTTAATTTACTAAAGTTTGGTGTCTCTAACCACATTCTAAATAAACGTGACATATACCACAGCCTTTCTCTAGTTTTATCCATTTCATCCAGGATCTCCAGGATCAGCTCAATCACCTCATCCTTATAGTAATCATATTGATCTTGTTTCTGCTGCTCCAATAGAGCTGAAAACTTCTCTGGTGACATGTTTCTTTTTCTCGAGCCTATATCAGCTCTATGTAGTTTATAGTATCGACTAAATTCACTCTTGTTGCCGAACCAACTGTTACGCATAGTAGCCAATAACCAACCTCTAATGCTGCCTTCTTGATAACTTTCATTGACTATTAGCTCATCAAGCTTTTTATAGTGTAGCAGCTGCTCTACTGCATAGTGAGCTAAGTCAACTGACAGCTCATCTCCTTTAGTTATGTTCTTGGCCCATTGTTGAATCTCTAAGTAGTTTTCTTGTAACCATCTATCGAGCATTAATCTAGTTTGTCTTTTTTATCTAGCGTATAGTCTTTATACTTTGATTTTATTGTACCAACAAAGTGACGATTACCAGGATTAGGTACTAACCAAAACGTTTCACTTGGTATATTACGATCATGTTCAGCTAATGCACCTTGATCTAAGATGTATGCCCAAACTACTATGCTTCTAAAGCTTTCAAGTTGATAGTCAACCTCTTCTGGTTCCCAATGCTTAAACTGCATATCGAACTTGTAGTCAGATACCATAGCTACATTAAATACTCCAGTTAAGTCTTTAAACATAAAAGCTGGTCCTTCACCAGTTCTAAGCACACCTAAGATAGTTGTAACATCATATTGCCAAATTGAATAGTAGTCATGATCTGGATACTGCTTTTTAACATGGTGCATAAAAGCTACTAATAGCAGTTCTTCTTCAGTTACTTTACCTATCAGGTAACTGTATCGCTTTGGGATCTGTATAGTCATTCATCTGGATTTAGCATCAGCTTGTCGCCAATAGTTTTAAGTATAGCACAGACTTCATACATCTCTAAAGCTTCATGAAAATCGATTTGATCCCTTAGGTAATCTTTAAACATAACAGAATCAGTTTCTCCTATGTCAAACCTAATGTCTATGTTTCTTGAATGACAAAACTCGATAAAGTTTAGTCTAACTCTGAGTAGAACTTGTAGTTCCTCTTTGGTTAGCTTGCTCTTGAAGTTTAGTATCTGATCGTTGAATCTCTGTGTTGGTGATTGATCGTTCATCTAAGCTATCTATCTCGTTTAAAGTATCGAAGATGGGGTCGATTTTGGTTTTACCTCGTTTAGCGTAGTGTTTAGGCATCAGTAAAAAATTAATAATTTTTCTGGCCCCAGACCTCTGGGTATTATATATGTTCTGGGTCTAATTAGAATAGATTATCTAGAATGTTATGTTTATTATTTACTTGTTTACTATTTTAAGAGAAATTAGACTTTTTGATAGCTTTGAGTTGCTTTTTAGCGGTAAAAAAGTGACTTCAAATATTTACTATTTGTAAAAAAAGAGCTAAAAAGTAAAAAACAGGTTTTTCAAAAAAGTGAAAAGGGCCCCTTGGAGGCCCTTTCCATTTTTTTACTTTCCCATTATCTCAGTCATCTGATTAGTTAGAGGGTCATGAGCATTTACATCTTCTCGAGTAAATACGTACCACTGACTTTTTCTCAAAGGAACATTCGATTCATCTGCTTGGATATTAAAGTTTAGACTATCAGGTCTATCAAGTAGGACAGATCTGTCTTTTTTAAATGCATACTTCATAGTATCTTTGATTTGGTTATTGATACCTTTCCACTTACCTAATTTAGATTTTAAACTTTTAAGATCTACGAAACATTCTTTAGTCCATCGATGTTCTGCAAAATGATCAGCTACTAAATCTAAGATCTCACTGTACATTTCAGTTTCATTCTCTCTACTTATCATTTCCTGCTTATATCTGTTATTATACTCTTCAGGATCAAAGTAAAGTCTGTACTTTTGATCTTTAGCATCGATTCTATTTTTATCGATAGGATAATCAAGCAAGTACTTAATAAAATATGGTAGTTCTTTACTAATTACATTCCAAAAACCATCTTCAATCTTGGGAGCAGTACCTTCACATTTTCTAATCCAAAATCTAGTACCAGTGCCTACATCTTTAAATGGATTATCTTTGTTAGATGTAACCATTAGTTTACCCCAAAACTTAGTAGTCTTTTGCTTATCATACTTACCGTTAATAGTAAAGTCTAACATCTTATCAGTTACTAACTCTTTAATAGAGTTCATAGCAGCTGAACCGTCTTTCCAATTACCAGCTTCGTTAATTAACAGCAACAAACAATTATCTAAATATGAATTATAGTCGCTTTCGAATTGTTTAACACTTGCAGTTTTAAAGTATTCTTGACCGATAATCATCGAGCTCATTAAGACTATACTAGTTTTACCATCACCTTCTTCTCCTAAGAAAGCTATTAAAGGCAACGGTTGTTTAGGATATTGAATACTAATAGCATAATACTCGATAGCCTTTTTAACTTGATCTCCAAAGCCATACTTAAGAACTTTAAGTATATTACTAAAGTCATTAAAGTTAGCTGACTCTATTTGATCAACTGCTTTATAAATTTTGGGTTTTCTAAATGAGTTGATATACTGTTGATTTAAACCCACAGTTTCATTAGGATTAATAAAATCAGGTTCAAATTGAAAACCATCATAACGATTAGGCGGTGGAGTATCTTTACCATAATCTTGCTCAAAAGTAGTTTTATTCCACTTTAAAAAGCTTTGAGTATCTGGCATCCACTTATAGTAGTCAGTGCCAATTCTATAATACCTATCAATAGTCTCAGCATAATCTTGCATGTCTTCTGTGATATTAACATTAACTTGTTCGATATGTTGAGTCTTTTCTTGTTGTTTAAGATGTCTATTATATTGTAGCTCTTCACTTTTAGTAGGCACATAGATTTCTTCGCCAGCTTTAACTTGCTTAAGCGCACCTTCAACTGGTTTACCTGTACTTACCTCACCGAATTGTTGTATAAAATACTGACGTATCTCATCAGGTTGCATACCAGTTCTAAGAAGCATACATGCCATCTTATGTTGATAATTATGTCTATTACCTTCGACATACTCATCATTCTTCATAAAGTATTTTAAAACATACTCTATTCTACGATCATTACCAGCATTTTGATTAATACCTAATGGATTAGAAATAGTAGTAGCAGGTTTGATAAATCGTTTAGCATCAATACCTTTTGTCTCTAACCATGCATCTAGATCAGCCAAGCTAACTCGACCGTTTACTTCAACACATGTTTGAACTGCATTATCTCTTTTTGCAAAAGGCGCACGAGTAAACCGACTAGGATTCTTAGTAGACTTATCAATAGGCACATTATCATCTAATAGCGCTTTAGCAATGGCTCTCCAATATGCATCATACTCTGTGCGATCCTGAAGCTCATCCTTAAGCACTACCAAAAAGTGATATGATTTATTACCACTAAACACACACGTAGAATATGGTAGCCCAGATTGCTTCATAACTGGTATCTGTTCTTGTAGAGGCAAATTATCCATCTCAAATAGTAGAGTGCGATACCTCTTAACATTCGAATCTTTTCTAAACCCACCTTTTCTTAGTGGATTTATAGTTACCAGTTGATTCAACTCTAACGCTAGATTACCAGCAGGTTGTGTTCTTGTTTCGTATTTAGTATCGCCTAGACAAGCAAACTCATCTTTATCGAATACTGTTTCTATATAAGCTTTAGTTAGTACGTTCATGCCAATTCGTTATTATATTTTCTGTTTTCACGTACTTGATGCCAATACGCATCATTAATAATTGTAGATTTTCCACGCTTAAAGAAATGATATCTACAGTAGTTTTCTTCGGCTTCTTTCTTGGTCTTACCTATACCGACATCACACAACCAAAGAGTATGTAAGCCTTTCATAACACCACCTCGTTTAGGTATAATAAAACATTCAAAAGTATCACCACTACCTAATAAAGTCGTAAAAGTTTTATCATAATGCCCACATATAGTTGGACCATAAAGCAAATAGGCTTCATATGTCGTGTATTGATAATTGTGTCTATTCCAAGTTAAATAGACTTTTTGTAAATGCTTATACTTAGTAGGCATTATTAAATGTTCTCCAGAGAAACGTGCTTTGTTTTCAGATTCCCATTGCAGTCTATCCCCGACTGTAGGTTGATTAAATTGTTCCATTATTAAAATAATTTATTTGTATTAATTGTTTTAAGTTGTTGTTTAGGTTTAGGTTCAGGTTTAGGTATGTCAATAAACCTAGATTTGGCATACCAATTAGCAGCTCCACTGTTAAACTGAATTAGATACTCAGTTTCAGTTTCTTTAATTACATCTCTTTCACCTTTTCTAAGTAGGCGACAATTATCATTGTCAATACATATGACTCGTTTATATGGCTTATGCATATAATACTTTTTATACCAAGCCATGATTAATAGATGTTTAGATACTTTAGTTCAAGTTCTTTGATCTGATCGTTTACCTGTTTGGTAACTCTCTCAAGTTCATCTCGAAGTTGAGTCATACGATGTAAGTGTGTTAGAATCTGTTCTTCTAACAATTGTTCTGTCGACGGTAGCTTTCCGTCATACTTCTCTAAGAAGTGATCATAAAAATTATCCATAATAAAAAGTTGTATTAGCGTATAACTTAATTGCTATACAGTATTATATATCAATGACTTTTACTAAAGTTTCTCAAAAGTAAAACTTTTTTTTACAATTAATAAAAAAGAGGCCCCTTTCGAGGCCTCCTTAAACTAATACAAACTCATTACTATGAAACGTTCTGAGTAGTATATTTATCTCACATTAAAAAGGGTCAACTGCGTTCAGCCGACCCTTCAGAGAATTTAAAAAAAATAGACCATGTTTCCATGAATCAAACAATCGTAATAGTTATGCCAACGTATTACAGTATATGTATCTAAATTTGGTGGTTTGTTTCACAAAAAAAGGGTCAGCTGCGTTCAGCCGACCCTTCAAGAATTAAATTTTATAAACTAATTACAATGAAAAATGTAACTTACAACTACTATACTGACTAACTTAAAGTTTGTTTCATAAGAAAGGGCCAATCTAACGATTGACCCTCTCCGCAAAAAAAAGTAAAATAAATCATAAATACGAAATAAATCCGCAAACAATAAACACGCAACTGAATATGCCAGACAGTTACATTCTATTTATCTACAAACGATACCTGTGCTAACGATAAAATCAGATGAATCCTTAACTTCAACAATATCTTCTATTACAACTGATGTACATTTAACTCCAGCTGAAGCATTATAACTATCATTTATATCTACAAAAGCTTTATATTGATCAATAAGTTCTTGATCAGGAGTACTACAAGTACCACATACAATCATGCAAAATGCAGAAGCTGAAAATAAAGTTATCTTATTCATGTATCGTCTTGGTATATATTTACGAAAAAAGGGCTGATCTTGCGACCAGCCCCTAAAAACATAAAACATTCAAAATATGAAATACTGTCTGAAAGCAAATGGCGATAAGTCAATCAGACATATTATATATCACGATGCCTTTTGCGTATTACCTAAAAGTGTCTTAGTTTCTTCTATAGGTATGATAGTTTGATCAGCTCCCCAAGGGCACTTATCACTTGCAGTATCTAAACCTGGGAATAGGATCTCAAGTCTATGTGTGTTACTCAACATAGGAGTATGAGCCAACATATTCTTGTGCATATCATAGCCAAATTGTTCAGGTGTAGTAGCTACCCAAACAACAACTGATTCGAGACCAAGAGCTACTGCAGCATGCTGATATACAGAATCGATTAAGAAGCGCTTCTCAGATAAGCTCAAGAGCGCGATACACTGCCGAATTGAGAGTTGTTCTGTATGAGGCACGCCATCGATTTGAAGCTGACCAGCAGCTCTAAAATGAACGATAGTATAATCGTTAGCAAAATCATTTAAGACTTCGACTGCTTCGGTCAAAGGCATATCTTTAGTCCAAGCATAGCCCTGATGTTGACCACCGTTGGTTTGAACTGCTAAGATGGGTTTTTCGAAGCCATTAGCAAGTGCTTTGACTTCTTCCATTTCAGCTTTAGTAATCTCGTAGTAAAGCTTGTAGTTTTCAGGTAGTTCTACATCTAACATCTTAGCGAATGTCTCAGCTAAGTTGCACTCACCTTTTAAAAAGCAAGATTGTCTGTAAGGATCATCTAAAACTACTTGATCGTAGTTTTGCAGTTGATCAGTTAAGTATTCACCTTTAGCCCATTCGTAGACTCGGTTAACATCGTTGTTGCCTATCCACATTTGTGGCCAAGCTGTTAAGACATCTACTTGATGGCCTAACTTGTTGAGTTCGTGGACGGCTGCGGTAGCTGCTAAGCCTTTCCCCGCGCCTCCTTCAATTCCTAATAAAATCTTCATGTATATTGAGTATATTGTTTTTCCTCAGTGAATTCTGAGTTAGTTATTCTATCTATTACCTTTTTTAGGTTAGCCCGCTGGTCATTAATCATGTATACAGAGCGCGCCAGCTCAATGAAGTTTTCATCGAACTGTTGTCTTAATTCGCATAGTCTTATCTTGTCCTCGATATCCCAAAGCTGCTCATTAACACGACATAGTGAGTTAACAGTAGTCTCTAGACTTAGATGCCTAGCTTGATCTAAATCAAGGTAAATCAACTGCATTTGTTGAGTTAGATAATCAAACTCTTTGTAGACGTTACGAAGCTTGGCCTCGTCATCTATCTTATTGTACTTAATCTTAAGTATGGACCACTTATCGATTAGTTCTCCTTTTGAAACTTGTATTTGCATGTGTTATTTATCAAACAAAAAAAGGAGCAGCCGAGACTACTCCTTTTTAAACAAATTATAAAATCATAAAAACAAAAAACAAAAACTTAGTGTTTATACTTAGTTATTTTCTGTAGTTTCAACCAAAGGCTGATTTCTTTTATCTAACCATGACCAGACAAAGCCAATCAAGGTAGATGCTGCTCCGACCGCTTCTAATAGCTCAGACTCGTTAAAGTAGCCATTAGCTACAAGCGCACCACCAGCCAACGTCAAAGCGTGACGTACAAAGCCGAGGATTTGCTCTTTAGTAAACATTAGTCTAATTCTACGATTGTTGCAGTGTAGCCTAACCCTTCGAGAGTCTCCTTAACTTTTGCGTTAGCGAAAGCCAAGATGTCAGCTCCATCAGTTGCACGATCATATGCATAGCTGAAGTCAGCTCTCATATCAACTCTTAGGTTGTCTTTGCCTGCAGTGAATGCAGCTTCGTCAACCCAGAATTCTGGGTAAGCCATCACTTGATCACCTTGTAGTGAAAGTGCAGCGTTTGTTCTTGCGTAAGCAGCTGTTAGGACTTGTCCTGTTGGCTGCTCAAATGTTCCTGTTACGTTTAATGCCATAATATTACGGGTTTTTTTAAGTTAATTATATAATTAAGGAGTATATGTTACTATATTTCCTGAGTTATCTATCCCAATTCCTAGGGTTGTCAATCCATCAGGTGATGTGACTACGATGCCTTTACCAGCTACACAAGCTTCGAGTTGACAAGTAGTTAAAGTGTTAGTACGTAAAGAACATACACCGTGTCCAATAGCTATAGAATCAGCTACACAAGCTCGAGTAGGTTGAAAAAGTGCACTAGTTCCTCCAATTGCTATACTTCTATCAGCTCGTGCTGAAGCAGAACCAATTGCTATACCACTAGTAACATTAGCTGATCCATAAGACCCTAAAACTGTACTAGAAACACCCGATGCAGAAGTTTGTATACCTATAGAAACGCTCTGGTTACCTGATGCCATCCCAAGAGTATTTGAATAACCAATTCCTATAGCACAATCACCTGATGCACATGCGAAATCTCCAATAGCTACGCTTCTATTACCAAATGATTTACTTCCATTTCCTAAAGCCACTGCTCTGATATTGCAAGCACATGAAAATGAACCTATAGCTACTGAACCTTGAGAACCAGAAGAAGTTGCACTATTTCCAAGAGCAATATTGAAATCTCCAGTTGCAGTAGCTGCTGTAGCTACCAAGCTATCAGCATTCTTGAGAGAACTAGGACCAGTCCCTGAGACTAAACCTGCAGCTCCACCACCACCTCCAACAGGTGTAGAGTCAATCTGGAGATTACCAGATGCATCGATGTTTAATCTACGTGCAACTGATCCAGCGTCAGTCATAATGATACCACCAGCTGTTGGTGTCGATGCTGTGCATGTTTCTAAAGCACAAACTGTAACTGTATCAGCTATAGCAGCTGTAACATTCGTACCTAAAGCCACAGCTCTATCTGCATTAGCAATAGCTCCACACCCAATAGTAATTGAACGAAGATTAGCAGCACAAGCTTGATATCCTAATGCTATTGCGTTATCACCAAGAGCTCGTGAACTATCACCAAGTGCAACAGCTATTCCACCACAAGCCCAAGCAGCGTTACCCAGTGCTGTACCTGCAGATGGAGCTAGTGCGCAATGACCAACAGCTACACTATCAAGAGCTGCATAAGAATCAGTACCTATAGCAACTGAGAAAGAATCTGTAATTGTCGGATGACCTGAACATGCTCCATTACCAATAGCAATACCACATAAAGCTTTAGCTATAGCTGAAGTACCAAAAGCTAATGAGTTATTACATAAAGCTTGAGCTGATGTACCTAAAGCTACAGAACTAACTCCACAAGCGGATGTTTGTTTGCCTAGTGCGTTACCACCATAACCGATGGCTACTGCGTAGTCTGCATCAGCTTCGACACCCCAACCATCACCAGAACCTATAGAGATAGCACCTGTAAAGCCTGCTCCACTACAGTTAGATTCACCGTAACCAATTTTTATAGCTTTTGGACCGTATGCTCTAGCTAATGTACCTATATTAATAGCATTAGTAGCTGTTGCTGGTTGATTATCACCAGCTCCTGAACCAATACTAACTGTGCGATCTGCATTGGCTTCTGAACCTCCTCCAATAGCTATAGAGTTAAGAGCAGAAGAACAAGCTGTAGATCCAATTGCAATTCCACAACAAGCTGTAACGCAAGCAGTATTTCCAATTGCTAGACCTCTAAATGCATTAACTACATTATTAGACCCTAAAGCAACAGAACCATTTGCTAAATTATTAGTATTATTAAAACCAAACATTAATGAACCATATGAACTAGTATTAATGTTGTTACCTCCAATACTAATTGAATCTATACAAGCTGTTGAGTTAACACCTATAGCTATAGCTCCAATACTTTGCGATCCAGGTGCAACGCCTACGTTTGTTTTAGCTCCATTACCAAGTGATATATCGCCATCTAAATTAGCTTCTGCAGCTGTAACTACTAAACTATCATCATTTTTCAATGAATATGCACCAACCCCGTTTATTAAACCTGCAGCTCCACCACCGCCAACTGGCGTTGAATCGATTTGTAAGTTACCTGATGCATCGATGTTCAACCTACGTGCTGTTGATCCAGCGTCAGTCATGATGATACCACCAGCAGTTGGTGTTGATGCTGTGCATGTTTCTAAAGCACAAACAGTAACTGTATCAGCTGTCGCTGCTAATACGTTATATCCAATAGCATACGCTCCAGCTGCATTACTTTGAGCATAGAATCCAAAAGCACCTCCACAATTTCCTGCACTATTAATACAAGATCTAGCACCTACTGCAGTTCCACATCCTACATTAGAACAAGAACATCTACCTACGCCAACGCCAAAATCACCGTTGATTCTACCAGTTGATCCTATTAAAGTAGATGAACTTTGAACCATATAACCAGTTCCATTTGGGTTATCTGATCCTATAGATATGCCATAGCTATCTGCTTTTGATTCATCACCTATAGCGATAGCTAATGAGTTTACGCACGTGCGTGATCCTAAAGCCACCGATGAACCT
>Ga0070754_10003796_pt1 | contig 10566 bp, 10 predicted proteins | sample VirMetDEL_Sep_01_FD_75181 | JGI IMG/M metagenome (GOLD analysis project Ga0070754, IMG submission 75181) | Aqueous microbial communities from the Delaware River and Bay under freshwater to marine salinity gradient to study organic matter... | ecosystem: Environmental > Aquatic > Marine >... | reverse complement strand
CGCGCACATTCAATGGTCACATTTGTTGTCGATTTGGTCACTTCATAGGCTGATAATTCTCGCCCATTAGAAGTTGACCCAACTGCTTGAGCCATAACAATATAGTTTGTGTCAGGCATCGCAGTCGAAAACGTCACTGTATATTTACCAGTTGCAGTTCTTGTCACGCCTGAAACATTGCCTTGTGTGCTAATTGTTGGGCTTGCGACTGTGCCATCAAAGTTGACATAGGCTCTAGCCGCAAAGAATGGAGCAGATTCACCAGAAGCATTGAACAAGTCCTTAACATCTGAATCGCCATAAGCGTTTGCTGTAATCTCTTGTTGCACAAATGCAGTGGTTGCTACCTTAGTTGTGCTGTCGCCTGTTGTCGGAGTTGTCCCTGTGACTGTTGCTGCGGATAAAGCCACATTAGTCTCTGACACTTGCATGACAGTCGAGGAATCGACAACAAAGTCGATCAGTCCACCCGTTGTGTTGTAGTTCTTCAATAACAGCGTAGAACTGCCTGACATACCAACATATCCGGCAGATGCCCCAGATGCATCAAATCGAACAGCGTTCACTGTGTTTGCGGTTGTGCCGTTTGTGTCATCAATAACTAAAAACGCGCCAGTACCAGAAATCGTTGTTGATCCAGTAGAGGTAAACTCATAGTTATCATTTCCGCCAAGCGTCATTCCAATCGTATTTGCAGCAGATCGATATAATCCTGAGTCTGTGTCTGAATCAAATGTGATCGATGGTAATGATGACGATCCATTCGGTGCTTTGAGTTTCGAGGTTAGTTCAATCACATCGCTTGTCTGATTGACATCGAAAACCTCAATCCAAGCATCATCTGCTTCATTTCTCAGATACAGGATATCGTTTGTCGTGTCATACCATAGCTGATTCGCATATGTGGTTGATGGTGCAGTCGCGCCAGATTGCAGAGTACCCAATGCTTGCAATGCATTATTCAAATCACTGCGCGTAGCAGGGAATGTCTGGTTCGCAATTTCCAAATCATGTTGAGACATTAGATAACTTCTCCGTATCCTCGTGCTACATAATCAAATGTTCTGTTGATAATTGTATCACTGCTGTTGTAGAACGTGATGGTGAATCCTGTCGCGCTCTTACTTGTGACCTGATAATAATCACCAGAAGCCATATTGCTTGCCGCGATCCCAATACCATCCAATGCCTTAAATGCAGGACTGAATGTGATTGTCTTAGCTGATGTGCCAGAGGCGATATCAGATTCCGCAATCACGCGATCAGGCATATCGACTGTGACAGACAGATCAGTGATCTGAGGTGATACGTTTGTTGATTCGCCACTCAGTAAAACTCTGAACTGAAATGCTCTTGCAGCATACTCGCCAACATCAAACTGTCGCCAATCTGACCAGGTTGGGCTTCCCGATGGATCATCGTCTGTATGGCGCACCTGAATCACAGTATCAATATCGTCAAAATCACCTGCGCCATCAAATAAACCTGACCGTGAATCAAACAAACCACCTGCGGAGTCGAAAAGATTTGATCTGTCGAGTCGCTGTACAGTGATGTTGTTTGTGAGGCGTGATTGATACTTAGCACCTAAATCAACAGTGGTATTGAAATCATACGTTGCCGATGAATTTCCTGACGAAATCACCAACGCACTAGACACAACTTCACAGTTGGTCTTTGTCCCAGAGAATGTCGGAGATTCTGTGACTGTTTGAATGACATTACCACCATTTACGGTGTTAATAATTGCAACAGAAGATGCAGCATTGGTTGATGAGTTGCCTAACTTATCAACTGCCTTGCAGAAATATGTTCCGGTTTTAGCAGGAACAACCACAGACGTTGCAGGACGCGATATCTTTCTCGCCAAGTCCTGTGAGTTGGAATAAGTTGCTCCAGAGGTCTCAGAAGCGTGTCTGATGCGATAATGCGAAAGATCGAGGTCTGTGACAGCATCCCAAGATAGATGCGCCTCAGTGCCAGTGATGTTCACTTTGAAATTCGTAACGTCTGATGGTGGTGCAGCCTTACCAACTACCTGATGCGAAACCTCTGTGTAGGCTGATTTCACGCCAATCGATGTGATGGTTCTGGCTCTGACTTCATAGGTTGCATCATCTTCCACGTTGGGTAATTCAAACCGATTGCCAGATGCGCGTCCTAAGTTCGTATATTCTGTGTCGCCCGACTTTCTGGCTTCTACTTCAAACTCAGTTGCGAACAAGTTAGATGCTGTGACATTTGCAACCAAGAATGTAACTGCTTCTTCGTTGAATGTTCTCAATGTATCTGAAACTGCTAGACCAGGTGCAACAATATCAAATGGATTTGGCAGAACAGTGTTGTCTTGCTCAAAAGCTGTTTCTTCAGCATCCCAATCAAAAACTGTGGATGACGTTTCTTGCAGTGTGAGGTTGATGCCCATGTCAGCAGGATCAGATGAGAACCTCCAATTGACCACCTCAAATATTTTATTGCTAAAACCAAACCGATCATTCGTGAACTGGATTGTGTCCCCAACAGTAACAGTAAATGGCTTCAGATTGCATTTGATGTCCATCACCAACTGCTGTCTTTGCTTGTAGGACAATCTTTGCGAGACGCTGCGCCATCGCTGATGAAGTAGTATAAGGCAATGCCAGATCGATCAAGTTTTCCTCACCGCCATCAACCGCCTCAAATGTCGCTGATGTGACAGCAGGATAATCTGTTGGTTGCCAGTTGGAATCAGGTGATACAAATACACCTTTGACACCATTGAAGTTGTCTCTGCGCGACTGTCGAGTTTGAATCTCGATCACACCACGCAAATCATCATTTGTTAATGACATCACTGGCGCAGTATATGCCGCAACTTTTAGTGTCCACTTGCCGCCTGTGTAATAGACAGTGCCACCACATGATGTCAGCAGTGATTCAACATTGCTTTTGGGTGTTGCGCCTGAGTCGATGATTCCATGCGCTTCAAATCTTTTTTCTGTGCCACCAACGAACAGCGAGACATCTTCATCGCAGATGTTAGCGGCCTCAATGAATGCTGTGTCATTGATCTCTGATGCAGTTGCACCTAAACCATAATCCGCATCTGTTAGATAATCACGAATAATCAGTGCTGCATTTGATGAATATGCCGTTGTTTCTGTGCGAGGATCGTAGACTTTCTTGCCTTTCACGACAGCAGAAATCGACGGCAGCCCTGATGGAAATGCGTCTTGATTAAACTCTAATCGTGCATAGATATACGCGATGCCGCGCAGTCTGTGTGCATTTGTCCAAAGACCATTTGATTCAGAAACTAAATCAGCATCAGCCGCCTGGTCATCTGTGCCAGTATGCTTTTTGATACGAATCAAGTTTGAGTATTTCTCTGGCGCAGTACAAACACCACTTCCATCAAGCGTTAGTTCTTCATCATTAACGATGATGGTTTGAATTTCCTCAACTTCATGTCCTGCCAATGCAATGACTAGATGAATGTATTTGTCGTTGTTTGTTGATTCAGCGTAGACAAGCGGCCCAGACTGCCTGGCTGTGCCATAGACGATTTCACGGCTCGCAACAGGCTGTTTGATAAATGAATTGCGTCCTGCGTTTTCAAAACTGGCTTGTGGCTTTTTCGCCAGTGCTTGAGACACCGCACCAAGTGCAAAAGACATGGCGAACTGAGTACCGAAAAAAGCTGCCGCGCCTCCTGCTGCTGCGATTGCAGCACTACTGGCTAACGCTGTTCCAATTCCTGCACTAAGTGCCGCCGCCGCCGCTACTTGTGGCATCTTATATGCTCCACGCTTGGATTAGTTCGTGACGGCCTCGATATGCCAGACCAACCTCTGATGCAAATGCGGCAGTCGGAGAAAGAAAGATCCCTAAAGCCACACCATCAGGTGTCATTGTAGCAACTAGATCACCTCGCTTACATAAAGACACATCAACTGATGTCCATATTTCATCAGCTCGATTAATCAAAGACTTTTCATCAAGTAATCTTTTAGCCTGAAATGCGCTATCCCATTCAAGATCAATCGGATATTCCAAAGTCAGAATCTCGATTGCCTTCATTGCAAAACTCGCGCAATCGTGCTGACCCCATTCAAAAGGCGTGTCAGATTTGGATTGAACAAAATCACTGAGCCGTGTTTCCCAGTTAGCAACTCGTCCGTTAGGTCTTAACTCAGACTCTTGAAACTCTATCCTCCGCCCCATTTGATTTCCTTATCCTGTAAATCATTGACGAAATCTAACCCAAGATCGGCAGAGAACTCACGCTTCTGATCTTCTGATGTGTAGCGTCTAATCTTTGGACGCTCCAACGAAATCAGTCTATTTTCTGCTGTTAGCGTAATCGTCGATGTTTCAACTTCATCTGCGATCTGCATGGTGTCCATAAAGCCTGAGAATATCTCCACCAACTCAGATTGATTGCCAGATGAGATATCTAATGGCAATAAATTCTCTGTGGTGATGATTGCCCCCGCTTCTGTCAAAAGACGCTCAGGCACAGACATCATGCCAAAGTAAATCTTCGCCACACGGCCTTGATATGGCTCAGATAAGGCCAAGGATAAGAGGTCAGACGGGATGCCCGTCAGGACGAACTGTGCGCCTCTAGCAGCGACTTCTATTGTTTCCTCAATAGGAGATATTGACATGATGGTTGCAGTGCCAATGTAATTAACACCGCCAACAGATAGAGTACCAAGCCCTGTCCATGCTCTGACATTGCCTGAGTCAAACGCCAGATCAATCGCTAAAAATGGCTGTACGACATCGCGCTGAACCGCATCAGAAAACCCACTTGATACAGAACGACTCATATCGCCTCCACTGCACCAAATGTGATCCCGTAAAAACTTGATTCATTGATATTGAATGATGATTCATTAGATGCCAATCTGAACAAACCTTTGCAATTCGTTACTGTAACTGATTGGTTATCAGATGGTGATTCGCGGAGATCAGGCCAAATGCTAATGCTTGCTTCGCCACTCGCGTTGGTATCAATATCCTCTAATACTTTGTAAAGGCGCGTACTTGATGCTGAACCCAACTGAATATAATCCCCTGCCTTGAGGTAACCAGTTGCGCTGAATGGACACCCATCAATCGCCAGGATGTTTCCTGTCTGGCTTGCACCGTTGACTACTGGAGTGCCAGGTGCAGATGATGCTGAACCGCGAGGAGTCACGCCTAATGGATCGCTGAGTAAGAACGTGCCGTACTGACCATTCAGACTCATCAGGAAAGCGTTCCATTCTTCTGCATCCTCACGCTTCATTGGAGGAAGTAAGATATCTGCTTCCCAACGCGCTCCTGAATGCTTCAAAATCTGTTGCTTGTATGTGAATGGAGATGTTGTGACCGCAATCGTATTTCTAGCAATCAATCGAATGGACTGAATCCCTGATACAGTTGGAGTCGTTAAAGGATAACTAATCGCCACGTTTAACCTCCAAACGCATTTGCAAATGAACCGCCACGCCTTCTGGCATCGATCACTGCCTGTTTTGTTGCCGCTGTGATTTGTGGCAGCAGATTGGCGATTTCGGTTCTGACAGTTTGAGAAACGCCTGTCGAAATATTCAGAGTCACATTCACAGCACCACCCATACCCTGACCAGCTGAATTATCGATCACTGTTTCATTTGGATGCAGAATCGCCGGGAATCCACCCTTGCCATCAACGCCACCAGCTCGAGCTCCCCTGCCAGTATAGCCACCACCAGCGAACGATCCCTCTGTCGCTGGAGTCGCCTGTGGCAGTGTCGCAGTCGGGAAAAAGTAATTCATCAAAGGCTGCGTGATCATCTTCTGAATCTGCATCCTGGCCAGATCAGCGATGATCGATTTCGCCATATTCTTGAACGCATCTTTGACGCTATCTGCACCAGTGACCAATCCGACCAGGCCATCTTCGACACCCTGTATCGCGTTTTTGACCGGGCCATCGAATTCCTTACCAAATCGGCTGCCTGTCAGCGTGATGTCCTCGATGCGGTCTTTCACTTTGTCATATTCGACGACCAGCTTGGCCGCTGAATGAGCTGCACCTTCCTGGCCATGAGTAATGATCAGCATCGTCTCGTTCAACTTGCCAGCTTCTTTGCCTAGCTCCTGCATCGAGTCTGCTTGTTTTTCGGTTAGCCCGAGCAGATCCCCAATACCCCGAACCACTTTCGCGATGAATGTGAAAAATCTGGCGAATTGATCAATCACAAATTTGATCGGTTTCAATAGGATGGAGCTCAGAGCCTTTCCAAGATCACCGAACGCAGTTTTGAGTTTCACCAGGCTGTCGTTGTAGGCTGCGAAATCTTTCGCCTGTGTGGTCGTCAATGTGCCACCGAGAGCCTCTGCCTCTTTCCTGAGAGCCAGGATTTCTTTTGATCCACCCTGCATGGTCTGGATCATCGCCACACCTTCAGAATCGAACAGCTTCATCGCCAGGCGAACTTTATCTGCCTGGTTAGTGACTCCGAGCATCGCGTCTGCGATGGCCTCCAGCTGTCGATCTGGGCTCAACTTAACCAGCTTGCTGGCATCGAGACCGAGCTCTCTCAGCGCGTTCTTAGCCTCGCCCGTCCCCTGGGCAGCTTCCGCGATCCTTCGCGTTGATCGCTGCATTGCCATCGTGAACGTCTCAATCGAGAGACCACCGATCTCAGCCACATATTTAAGCTGCGACAGAGCTTCAACAGATACACCGACCCGCTGCGAGAACTTCAAAAGATTGTCAGAACCTGTGGCCAGGCTTTGAAACGCCATCGCACCAGCCGCACCAGCCAGCGCATTTCTCAACGAAAAGACTGATTTTGTTAATGATCCGACCCGGCTCTTAACTGACCGAAAAGCCTGAGCTGTTTTGTCAACAGCGCGGATATCAAACTGGACGTTTCTTGCCATTCTGTGCCTCGGCCACTATTTGCAGATAAGCGATCCAGCCTGAGAATTCACTGGCTGACATCAGCTGAACCTCAGCCAATGTCTTTCCTAATCTGTCAGCGAGCGCGTATTGCGCGAACAGGTCAGGATCGCTCCTCAGTTTTTTTCCTGATCCTCTACATCAGCACCAGTGAGAATGAACGCTCCCAGCCTGGCGACAATATCAGCATCGGCCTTTTCGACCAGTGCCTTTTTATCTTCCAAACTGAACAGCTTGTCGCCATTCTCGTCCAGTGCCTTATAGATGATCGCATAGGCGAACAACAGCAAATCGTTGTCCTGAGCCATTTTGTACAGCTTGGCCTTTTCCTGGAGAGTCAAGGCTTTGCAAAATACTTGTAATGGCTGACCGTCCTCGCCCCACTCTGGGATCGCAATGCTGCGCTCCTCGAGTGCCTCAAAATGAGCTTTCGCTCGGTCAATCGCTTTCATAAATCATCAAGCCGTTGCAGAAGTTAGAGCACCTGATCCAGTGAATGAGAATGAAATTTCAACCATCCCATCCATCGCAGCTGTCGAGCTGACTTCCGTCACAATCGCTGATCCTGAGTAGTAAGTGTCACCAGAATCTGCACCTTCGGGATAAAAAGCAAGAGTGATTTCAGCTCCAGCAGTTAATGCTGTTTGAGCTGTGTCAGCTTCATCCCACCAAGCCTCAGCTGATCCGCTGAAAGTTGTCAGACCTGGCTTGTATGTGCGAGCAGTGTCGCCCATGACAGAATCCTCGATCACCTCTCCCGATACACTATATGACCAGGTGCGGAGCTCTCCCAAAGTATCAGAGCCGATCTTAACCAGCCCGTCTTTTCCTACATGATTCGCCATTTTCAGTCTCCTTTAGATGGCAGTTTCAACATCATTCTCGGCCACCCGATAGATAGCTCTGAATGTTAGTCTGGCAGCACCAGTGACTTTTTCACCTTCACCGCCATCCAAATCAATATCTGTCCTGGTTAAGTATATATCCTTTACCAGTGCATCGACACCCGAATCAGCAGCCAGTGCTTCCTCGATCTCGAGCGCGATCTGATCCAGGGAATTGTCCACTGTGGTCGTTCCCTGGGCATAGGCTTCCACGATCACATCGAGAGAGCGCATCAATGTCCTGTTCGAGCCCATGATCTCGAGCTCGGCATCTTCCGCTGCTGTGTAAATACAGAGACCAGGTAGTTTCGCAGATGCCAGCGGATACACCCTGGTCGCGAAAACATTCGATCCTGTGGTCGTCAAACCTGTGAGAGCTGTCACCACAGCGTCCCTAATCTGTTTGCGAACGTGTGCCACTATTGCAACTCCAGGATCAAATTGGTCATGCCTGTACCATCAGGCTGCACAATGCGGATGATGTAATTCTCGCTACCGATCACCAGGGAATCCCCCTCGGCAGCAGCTGACACATCAGCAGTCCGACACATAAAAGTCGCTTGCTGCTGTGCGAATGAAACTGAACCGCCAGTTTCGACCTCGACAAAATCGTTATCGAATATACCGCTGACCGAGCTCGCAGAACCGCCCGCTGGCGTATAAGTCGCAGCGACACCAAAATCGTCAACCGCGTAAAAATATGATCTGTCGTCTGCGCTCTCAACAGCCATCAATCAGCCTTTTTCTTCCTGGTGGTAGTAGTGCGCTTTGTTTTCGCTTTTAGCGGAGCAGCGGTCTCTGTGTTGAGCCCAATCGAGCGATCAACCGAATCAGTCGGGATCACTTTGCCAGACGCCAGGAGCTCAGTCGCAGAGCGATCATCAACTTCAATCAGATCACCTGGCTCATAACTTACGCCAGCGACTCGGACGCCTCGTGTTGCGATCAGTTTCATGTCAAATCTCCTTAAAGCATCAGGGGCTCATCAGAGCCCCGTCAGCGTCGACCACTTAGGTAGTGATCATGTCAGTGATTGCAGCGAATGATTGCGCGTGACGTACACCACAATCCACTTCCTGCATGACCCGGATGCGAACTGTACCAGCAGCACCGCCTGTGTATGGATCGATCAGAATGTCAGCTGTTGAGAACAAGCCAATCAGCAGCTGGCTGAAGTCACCAAAGATCATCGCTGACAATGCAGTACCAGTACCTTTTGTCAGATCAGATGGGACGTTAGAAGTCACTTCCATGCCGTAGCCATAGAGTGAAGTCCAAGGATCATCCATGATCATCACAGAGTCTGTGCTCGCGACCTTAGATGTCTGACTCAATTTCGCCTTCACCTTTGGATTGGTCAAGAAGCGCAGCGAGTTTGCATTGATCGCAGCGTTGTCCTGCTCAACTTCGCGAACCAGGTTCACCATTGATGCCCAGGTCGGAGCCGCACCGTTAGTGCCGAGTGCAACAGATCCGATGCCAGTTGTATCCAGGATACCTGATGGCTCGTTAGTTGCCCCACCTTCGATTGCAACATCTTCGATCTTCTGTGCCAAAGCGTTCAACAGGTCATCGCGGATGATCTGCTCAACAGATGGATCAGATTGGATCATGAGCAAGCGAGAGATATCGACAAACGCACCCAATGTCTTTGGAGACATTGTGATCTGTGCGAATGTTGGGTTCTGCTCAGCGACAGCTGAATTTTCACCAACGAACGCAGCAGCAGCACCGCCAGCCAACTTAGGAATCGCAACATCGCCTTTCAATCCAGACAAGAAGCGAGCACCTACGTTCGAGAGCACAGTGCGAGCGCGGAGAGCGTCGACAAACTGGTCGCCCAGGTGATCAGTTGGACGCAAGAAGCCACCAGCTGAATCTGTGCCAACAGTCAAATCACGCTTGCCGATGCCAGCCCAGAAAGCGTCTGGAGCATAAAAGCCCTGAGCTTCTTTGCCAGCGCGCTTTGCGATTTCATCTGACATCTCTTTCTCGAATCCAGTCAAGCCAGATCCGTTCACTAGACCGCGAACAGCCTTCATGAATGAGTATTGCTGAACTTCTTTCTGCGACATATCGATGTCACCAGCTGTGCGCTCTAATGGCCTACCTTCTGGCAAGCTGTCGAGGAGCATGCCCCGGAATTGATCGATTGAAAGACCGTCTGTGATTGCCTGGTCAGCCAGGTCGCGACGATTGTGACGCACAGCAAGTGCTGTGATCTCTTTTGCTGTCTGCTGGAATTCACGCTTCGCAGCTTCAGCAGCTTGAGCCTTTAGCTCATCAGTATTGATTTCAGTCATTGTTCTTACCTCAATGATAGTTTCGGGTTCAGATTTCTCTGCTGCTATTTCGATGGAACGCCCAAATCCGACAGTCGCATCAGCTGGGACAGAAACCACCGATATCTCATGCGGAAGCCATGAACGCACCACAACCGTCCCGCTGCTGTCATTCATTCTTTCCATATCCAGGATTCGATAGCCAATAGAAACATTGGTACGAATCCCATCTTTGACGTCCTGGAGAACATCACTGGCCAAAGCGTTTCTTCCAAAACGCACAGTCGCCCGTAGTCTGCGGGTCTCTGGGTCAATGTATGCCTTTTCCACGACACCAATCTGCTGGCGCATATCGTGATCGAGCAGCAGCGGAGCTTTGTTGTTCAGGCGCGACATATCGATCGCACCATCATCATGGCTCAACACCTCCATCCCGAACTCACGTTCGACGCCAAATTCTGAAGATACCGAGAGATCCATT
>Ga0070754_10003794_pt1 | contig 10569 bp, 16 predicted proteins | sample VirMetDEL_Sep_01_FD_75181 | JGI IMG/M metagenome (GOLD analysis project Ga0070754, IMG submission 75181) | Aqueous microbial communities from the Delaware River and Bay under freshwater to marine salinity gradient to study organic matter... | ecosystem: Environmental > Aquatic > Marine >... | reverse complement strand
GGTAATAGGAGGAGAAAATATATTAAAACAATTTTTAGAATTAAATCTAATTGATAGATTGCATCTTACTTTTATTAATGAATATTATGATTGTGATGTATTTTTGCCAAAAATTCCTTCCAATTATTTTTCCACTCAAAATCAATTATTATCGGAAACATCTGAATCAGGAAAAGAAGTATTTTTAATAATATTTCACCGAGCCAAAATTGGAATGAAGGTAAAATACAACTATAATATTTGGACTATAGTGATGTTACATTTTGAGGATTATCCAAATATTTATTTTACTATAAAAGATAATCAGGGAAATGAAAAACAGACAGTAAAAGAGAAAATAACATTAATTTTATAAATCATAATAAGGGTTATCTGAAATTGTCATACCACAATAATTTTTAGGATTTTTTTTATAATCAATTGGTTCATAAATTCCTAATTGAACAGCATGTTCTAGTAGAAATTTAAAATTTTGCCAAAATTCTTCAGTATGACCTACTGATAAGGTCATAATATGGGCTATTTCATGAATAGCAACAAACATTAAAGTGTTTTGATCAATTAAATTATTATTATTATTGTTGTTTTTATTTAAGCAAAATGCTAATTTCTCTCCTTTATTTTCACTGTAAGCTGTATATTCGCTTGTTGGAAGTGTTTCTTTAATAGTGGTAGGATTAAAATTTTCCACTAATCTTTGGACATTTTCACGGTTTTTAAATCTACTATTTAAATTCTCTACTAAATAACTTAGTTTATCAGTGGTTTGGGCTAATAAATTAGAAGCTTTTTCAATATTATTTCTTTCTCTCACACAATATTTTTTACCATCTGCAGTAGAAACAATACATCTTAAATTAAAAACATCTGATTCATAATAAAGTTTTAATCCTATTAAAATGATAAATAAAATAATAATAAAGCCAAACATGTTTAATTTTAATTTCATCTATAATAAATTATTATAATATAAATTATATTAATTTATTTATTGTCCACCTTGTCCAATTTCTAGAGGAACTCTCATGGTATCAGGGGAAATAGTGGTATTGTTCCAAGGACCAACATTAACTTGAGGATTAGCAGGTTCAGAACGAAGTTGTAAATTGGCATTTCTTAAAGTATTACCAACTGTATCAATACCAATGTGATAACCAGATCTTAAAAGGTTTACATTTTGCAAATCTCCACTTCCAGTAGGGTTTAATTGAGCCCATTGACTATTGGTATCCTTAGGTAGTAATTCTGAAGGATCAGCAACAGGTTGTCTTGAGCATGAAGGAGGAAGACCTTGGGTAGAGGTGTTCATACCTGTAGCAGAAGCATATGTTTCATTTTGACCTAAAGGTTGAGAAGGTTGGACACCACTAGCTTGTTGTTGTTGAACATTGCTATACATTTCTTGAGTTCTTCTAGAGCTCATTTGTTCAGATCCTCCCATAGATTTGTTATTACTATAAGAATTAATGAGGAAAAGTAAAAATAAAGCACCGACAACAAAAAGTACGACATGTTCAACTTTTAGTTTCTTAAGAGATTTCATCAAGTCTGTCATTATATAAAATAAGGGATAAAATATTTTTTCATAATTAAAAACATATTTTATTAAATGTTCTAAATTTTCTAAATTAATTTAGTTCCTCAATAATCTCATTTATTTGGTTTTTTATACTTTCAGTATCACTATCCATTTCTTCTTCTTCTGATGATTCATCGCTATTTTCCAAATCTTCTAAAAGATATGTATTTTTAATTTTTTTTGCTTCTAAATATGCGGATATGGCAGCTTTTTTATGTTGTTTTGCTTTTTGTTTCGCTATTTTATATATTTCCATATACACCTCATTGGGGTTTTTTAGTTTAATGGTCTCCTCGCTATTTGTATTAATCTGTGCTGAAATATCTTCTAAATCTATATTCTCTTCTAAATCCTCATTATTTATATTTTTCTTGTCTGCCAATTCTTCTAAAGAACTATCAATATTATCTCCAATTTCTTCACTATTTTTTTCTTCTGGTTCCTCATTATCCTCTAATAGTTCATCAATAATATTACTATTATCTTCTGGTTCTTCTTTAACTGGAACTTCAGTTTCCTGTTTAATTTCTTCTAAATCAATCTTTTCTTCTTCTAAATTGTCTGTTTTATCTTCTAAATTAATTTCATTTGTAGTTTTAGTTTGGTTTTGATTTCTTTTAATCAAACAAGAATTAAAGAGTGGCTTGTTATTTAAAACCATGATCTGTTTTCCAACTAATTCTAATTGGAAATTTCTGGCAGAAAACTTTATTCCGATAACTTCTAAGATAGGAATAATAATATTTGATTCTTTAATATCAGTAATAGGAAGAACATTCTCGCTCTCATCATATACACCACAAGTATATTGATTATTTGTTTTATTTTTAACTATCGATGTTCTAATTAAATGAAATTTTCCACCTTTATATGCTCTAGTAATAGGGTTGAAAAAATTCTCTATATCCCCAAACTCAATATCATCTTGGAACCAAAGATGTTTTTTTTGAAAAATTAAATTAACTAAAGTAGACTCTAAAGTTTCAAACCATTCAATTATTTCTTCATCTTCACTAGTAAACATTAGATCCATATAAGCCTTTTTTGAAGTTTCATTGATACCTTGTTTAGTAAGGCACTTGGATGTTTGTATATAAAAAGGTTCAGAATTATATTTAATTTTAGTAAAATAAGCACCTCCTTGAACTGCTATGGGTTGAGATAAGGATAACTTGGAAAAATCAAAATCTTTGTTCGTAAAATGAATTTCTTGTTCCATTATAGTTGAATATAGATTAAATATCTTCAATTATAACACGCTAAATATTAATAATTATTTTACATTATTAATTTAATGAAGCAAGAATTTATTGATCAATGTTTATTAATATTATCAAGAGAAGATGTCAAAATGCAATTAAAAGATTTATTTAAGCCATTAGTGAGTTTAATTGTTCAAGAAATTTATCCATATATTTATTTATCATTAATTTTTGTTATCATGAGTTTTTTACTAATTTTAGGAATATTTTATTTATTATTGCGTATTAATTTTAAAAACTTAAAATAATTTATTTTCTAATTATTTAATATAAATGGCAGGTGGTTTAAGAAGTCATATTCAGCAAGCTCATGCACAAAATCCAGGAAGTTCTTCTTCCTCATCATCTCATCCTATGATGTCTCATCAAGGAAGCGAACAATCAGGAGGACGAAGAAAAAGAAGATCTAAAGGAAAAATGCACAAAAGAAGAAGATCAAGAAGAGCTGGATCTAATTGCTCATCCAAAATGGGAGGTTCCTCTAAATCTAGAGCCGCTAAAGGTGGAATGAACCCTGGTTTAGGATCAGTAATTAAGGAGGCTTTAGTACCTTTTGGTCTTTTTGCCATGCAAAAACGCACTCAAAGAAGAAGATCTAATGGATATAAATCTAAAATGTCCCGTCGTCGTTAAATTATTAATTCATCATTATAATATTTTCTATGTTAATATTATAATATGGCACCTACAAGTATGAGAGCAATGGAAAATATGGGTACTGGATCTTCCCCTGGAGGATGCAGTTACACTGATGGTCCACAATATGTTGGCTGTCAAGTCGCGGCACGAGGATGGCCTACTCCTCAATATATGAGCGGAGGAAAAAGAAAGAGAAAAATGAGTAGAAGAAGAAGAAAGTCAAGAGGTAAAAGAGCAAAAAGAGCGGGAAGTTTAGTAGGAAATGCTATTGTTCCTTTTGGACTTTTAGCTGCTCAAAAAAGATCTCAAAGAAGACATGGACATGCTCATGGCAAATCTCATAAGAAACGATCTTCCAGAAGATACCGTCGTTAAATAATTTATATGTTTAAATATTTAGATATATAAGTTAAAAATATATATATATGGAAAAGTTTCAAAGCGAAATTAAAGAATGGGTTACTTTAGACAGTCAATCCAAGCTTTTAAATGAAAAACTTAAAGACATTCGTAATAGAAAAAATGAAATTAGCGACAATATTTTTGAATTTGTTGAAAATAATAATCTCTCTTCTTCTACCATCAAAATTTCAGATGGTAAATTAAAATTTGCACAATCTAAACAAACAGCCCCTATCACTTTAGGTTTTTTAGAAACTTGTCTGATGGATTTATTTAATAACGAAGATAAAGTGGTGGAAATTATGGAATTTATTAAATCCAAGAGAGAAATTAAATTTAGTTCAGAAATTAAGCGGTTTTATAATAATTAATTTATGTCTTTATTATGTATATGGATTCTGATTTAAATTTAGATTTTAAAAATGATTTTGTATTAATGACAGATAATCAAGGAAATTTAACATGTGGAGGATTTACAATTAATAATGATTTATTATCATTTTCTCTCGATAACCCCAATGTTCAGGTTGGAGGTAAAAATAATGTTTTAAAAGATTTAAAAGATTTGGGTCTTCCTGCTGGTTTAATTTATCATCCTTCTAATTCCAGTAGAAATACACTAATTAAATATGATCATGAATCAGAATTGTGTAGTGATAGCTTATATGATAAATTATTAGATTTAGTCAATGTGGAAGATAAGAAGAAATTTGCTATTAAAACTAAGAAGAAGAGAGAAAATAGGAAGAAAATGTCACGCAGATCTAAAAAATAAAAAATAATAAATATAATAAATAATGAAATCATTTATTTATTATAAAGGTCATGACATTTATGAATTATACGATAATATTAAAAAATCTAAATCTAGTGAATGTTGTATTTGTTTAGAAGGAGAAAAAGATAAAAATTTTAATACTTTTTATGATTATAAAAATAATAGATATGGCATAAATTGTAGTTGTAAACCTAATATACATGATAAATGTTTTTATGAATATGTTAATTTAAAAAAAAAATGTGTTATCTGTAATCGAATTATAGCAATTCAAAAAACAAATGGAGAGAAATTAAAGGAAAATATTGTTTATGTTGTGGTAATCTCAGTGAGATATTTAGTTGCTATTTCTATTAGTTATTGTGTTTTAAAAATAATAAAATTATTTTTTCCTTTGATATAATATAAATATATGTCTCAATATATTGAATTAGGCAAAGCTATTAAAGAAATAAGAAAAAGAGGATTAGCAAGGAAGGGAGATGGAAAAGAATGGTATGAGAGTGCATATCAAAAATCATTAACTTTTTATGCGTTTAATGATTGTAATAAAGGTGTCATGAAAAGTGGATCTAATCATGTCCAAATCTATTTTGTTTTTAATAAGCCTAGGGGTACAGGATCAGGGCAAGCTTATTATGTGATGGAATATTCCAAAAATATACCTAAAAGAGAAGGTGTGCTTCCATCTAAATTTAAAGATACTCCAACCGCAATTCAATTACCCTTAGATACATTTAATCCTCCTAAATTTGAAAATAATAAGCTAAAAGTAACTTATAATGATAAAAATGGAAAACTTTGCAATGTTACATTAGGTCCTTGTAGCACTCCCGAAAAGGAAACAGAATATAAATGTCCAGTTAGAGGACCAGATTTTGTAGATGATGAAGATTGGGAAGAGAAAGTTACCTTTTGGTTTAAAACAAGAGTTGATGCAGCCAAAACAATAGCAAGAATACCTGTAGAATGGCAAGGAAAGGAACCAACCTTAGCAGAAGCCATGGCACCATTAACCGATCCTAATACAGTAAGCCAAAATCCTCATTTAGCTGAACTATCAGCACAAGTAGAAGCAATTTCTAAAACCGCTGATGAAACAGCTCAAAAAACAAAAGAAGAGGCAGAAAAACATCTTGAAACTGCAGAACAACAAATGAAGGAACATGATAAAGCTATGAAAGAACATGATAAAATTGTATCTTCAACTACTCCTGAAGAAGAAGAACAAAAAATTGGAGGAAAGAAATCAAGAAAGAAAAGAAGAACCAAAAGAAGAAAAAGTAATAGAAGAAAAAAGGGAAAAAAATCAAAGAAGCATTAATAATAATAAAATAACAAACGAACAAAAGAAAAATAAAATCATACAACTCTTTGAAAAACATCAATAGAGAGAAAATAGAGAGATTTAATTAAATTCAAAATTAAATAAACGCAATTTATTTTCTCTATTTAAGTTATTTTAAATAATATATTTTAAAACAACTTAAAGAAGTTTAAATTAAACTCCAAACATTTCTATTAAAGGGAGCAACTAATATTTCAGGAACTCGTCTTCTCCAATATTCTACTCTCTTTTCTTGTTGAATATCTCTCAATGTTCTTGGATATAATGGTTCATTATCCATAATTTCTTGTTCTTGTTCTGTAATCTTTGGCCTATATCCATAACAATTTACACCAAATCTTACATTTGGATTGGCAATATATCCTCCATTTATTCCTGGTCTTCCACAATCATTCTCATGTCCTTCTACTCCTTGTAAGTAATCAAATGTTTTCTTTTGGGTTGGAAAATAAGCCATTTGACCTTCTGACCATCCATAACTACACCATTCTGCTCCATTTTTATATGCTTGCTCTATTTCATCATAATTAGCTAATTTTGCCCCATATGCTTGACATAACGCGTCAGCATTATCAAAAGTATATTTATTTCCAGGTATATGGAAAACTTGAGGCTTGATTTTTATTTCAGGAACAGGTGCTATTTCTTCCATAGGCGCTGCCGGTTGATCTACTGTTAAATCTATAGATGGATTTTTAGAAAATAAATCATCTAACCTTGCAGTTAAATTTATATTAAAAAAATATTGAAGACCATTCAATAATACTACCACTACTAAAACTCCCCCTAATATAAGAGTTAAAGCTTTGGATGAGCCATTTCCACTCCCTTCTCCATCCCCTACCCCACTATCATTCCCTTTTTTTCCTAAACTTGAAAATAATACAATAAATAATATTAACACTACAGCAAATAATAATACACTTGGGAGACCTAAATTGAGTCCTGTCCAGTATTGATCACTACTTTTTTGATTATAGGTTTCTCCACTACTTTTCACTGTTGGTATACCTAATATTGAATCATAAGTTAAAATCATATTATATATATTATTTATTTAATTTTTTTTTCTATAAAATAAGCAATACCCAGATGTATTATTTTCTCCTGTAAAATTTGTCTTCGAAACATTCGTATCATTAAATAAATACCAATCTCCTGATTTTACTTTTACTGTTGCTGTATAATGCCCTCCTAATACTCCTCCACTATGATTACATACCCCATATAATTCATATTTAAAACTATCCTTATTATAACCATCTACAAATTCGGTTAAATCTAAATCCTCTAACTCTAAATTTATTGGTTTTTGTATTTTTTTTCCATCATAAGTAAATCTTTTTAAATCTATTACTAACACATTTGGCAAACTCCAAAATTTTATCTTTCTTTCCACCTTTTCCAACTCACCTGTTTCTTCATTTTTCCAATCTTCTAGCATTTCTGATTCACAATATTTTTTAAAACAATCTTTTATATTATTAGAACTATTTTCTAAATCTAATGGTAAATCAATTATAAAATATGGTTCAGGCTTTATACTTAATATCTTTCCCTCTTTTTCTATTACCGAAACATGTATTCCATAAAATATATCCAATAACTCCGAATATTCATTGCTATACATTTCTTTCATCATCTCAAAACATTTTATTGCCAATTTGTCTTTTTCATTCCTTACTTCTCCTTTTATTTTCATATCCACTTCTCTTCTCATTCCATTATGGAACGCATCAATAATAAATAACAAAAATTCTGGTAAATCATTTTGAGCATAGCCAGTAAATATTTCCTTTTTCTTATGCTTGGCTACATAATGCACCGCCTTTAAAAATCCTTGCGGACTTATTACCACATTCTCCTTCCACATCATTTTTCTTAAATTATCCCATTCTACCAATAATTTAGAATCTAAAATATAATTCTTATCCCGATAAGCCGATAATTTTTGTTTATATGATCCTTCACCCTTATCTAAGAAATTATTTAATAATTCCGTATGACTTATTATCTGCATACACGAATTTATAAAACATGTATTTCCTAAATTAGCCAATCCTGTCAATCCTTTAATATCCATTAAATTATATATAATTTTTTTTTTAAACTAATTAAATATAATCAATTTAAATAATTATTATTACTTATTATATAATGAGTAATAATAATGATCGGATCCTTGATATGTATACTGTTTTAATTAATCAAGTTTATCTCTCTCATACACGGTTCTTAGAAACGGTTAACTTTTTAGAACAAGGAATTAGAGAAATTTACCATAATAATAATAATAATAATAATAACAACAATAATAATACTTCTCGTAATAACCGTTCTAATAATAGAAATAATAATACCAGATTAAATAACAATATAAATAATAGAAACTTGTATAGAAATAATTTTAGAAATATAGATTACCTTTATTACCCAAATACTTCTAATAGAATGACTCCTAATTTTCGTCATCAACAAGGATTTTCAGAAACCCAAAACTTTTCCAATCTGTTTTCTAATTTATTAGCTACTCAACCTAATATTAATTTTAATAATCTCTCTCCTGTTGTAATTAGACCGACTTCCCAACAAATTGAAAATGCTACTGAACAAATTAATAATACTCAAACTTCTCATATTATATGTCCAATTACCCAAGAAGCTTTTGAAGAAAGCACACAAATCCTCCGAATTTCACATTGTCAACATTGTTTTTCACGAGAAGCTCTTTTAAATTGGTTTGATAGAAGCGTATTATGTCCTGTATGTAGATATGATATTAGGGATTTCTCAAATAATTCTACACCCGTCGATTTATCCAATAATTCTATCCCTTTTCAAAGAACAACCAGTTTGGAATCCAACACCTCTCAAGATTCCAATATGGAAAATTTTCTTAATACTTTTACTTCTCAAATATCAGAATCCCTTTCTCAACACATTATTAATAATGATATTTCTCTCAATGATCTTGATAATAGAGCCATTAACTTGGAATATACTATCCAAACACCTAACAATGTTTTTACTATTTCATCCATGTCCCCAGAAAGTATAGGAGCTATGATGAGACGAATCAATAATCCTAATAACAACAATAATAACGATAATAACGATAATAACGATAATAACGATAATAACGATAATACTAATTAAATATATTTAAAGTCATTCCAATAATAATTTTTAATGAATATATACTTTAAAACTATTATTGATTTTTTTAGACCTCTATTTCCTCTCATTGTCTTTTATATTGGTTGGATTTCATTACATTACATTGCCGCACAATTTTATATTAATTATTGCACTCCTAGATCATTCTGGGGTTTTTTTGTTTCTCCTTTTCTCTCTGTTGCGCCACATTGTAATGCTCTAAGATGGATTATTTATGAATCAGGATCCATTTTATATGGTATGTGGATGTCTATAGCTACTTGGTTCATGGCCAATGTTTTAACTTATAAAACTAATTAAATATTATTCAAAAATATATATAATTTTCTTTGTTATATATATTATGTTTTTTAATAGTATTTTAGCACTACTTATTTTTTATTCCCCCCTACAACTATCTAGTGATAATAATCATCTAAAAATCGATGATAGTAATCCGAAAGAATTGAGTCCTATATTGAATAAAGATTGGAATTATAAAAAAGGATATAATGAGGCAATTTTTAATCATCCAGATGACTCCAGAGAGAAATTAGAACAAATTTATTATAACCATGAAAAATATAAATTATTAAAATCATTAGAATCTAATGAGTTCTCTGTCTATGAGAAAATACAATTTATAGAACAAAATTATTTATTTGATGAACAACTATCTTCAAATTTATTAGCCGGTGGCTTATTGGAAGATTGGAATTTTGAAATGTAAATTTATACATATTTAAATAATAATTAAATATATATGAACAAACAAAACCTCTTTTATAATTTATCGTATGTTTATGAATTAGTTATTGTATCAATTATTTTTATCATATTTAGCATATTATCCAAAAATAAAATATTTATTATTTTGTCTTTTATGTGCCTTTTATTTTTATTATTCTTTTTTAGAAATTTTCTCTCTAATCTAACTTTAAATCCCTCCTTATTTTTATCCCCATCATCCTCCAAAGTCACTAATATTGATTATGAAAAAAATATTATTTATACCTATTTGTCTCCCTTAGATAAACATTTTATGATTGCCCCTGTTGACTGCACTGTAACCAATATTGACAGAAAAAAATTAATTGAATCAGATGCCGAAAGAGTTAGAGTATCTTTTATAGACCAATTTGGCAATGCTTTTAGTCTTGACCAAATAGTATCCAAATGGGGATATGGTGCTTGGTTATTGAGTTTTATTTACAAAGAAAGATGTGTTGTCTTTGCCAAAGTAGGAGATAAACTTAAACAAGGAGAGAGATATGGACTGATTAGATTTGGAAGCAATATGCAATATAATTTACCTAACACTTATGAAATTAATGTTAAAAAAAATCAACATATTAATATCGGACAACCTGTTGCTTCTTTTATGTAAAGAATGTAGTTATACTTT
>Ga0070754_10003792_pt1 | contig 10571 bp, 12 predicted proteins | sample VirMetDEL_Sep_01_FD_75181 | JGI IMG/M metagenome (GOLD analysis project Ga0070754, IMG submission 75181) | Aqueous microbial communities from the Delaware River and Bay under freshwater to marine salinity gradient to study organic matter... | ecosystem: Environmental > Aquatic > Marine >... | reverse complement strand
TTATGGTTGGGGTACAGGAACCTGGAGTAGAGGAACATGGGGTTCTGCTACAACAAGTTCCACAGTTATACTTGATCCTGGAACATGGTCATTAGATAATTTTGGACAACAACTAATAGCAACAGTAAAAGATGGTAAAACATTTACTTGGAATCCTGGTGTCTCGAATCCTTTAACGGTTAGGGCTACAGTTATGACAGGAGCTCCAACAGCATCAAGATTAACAATAACTTCAGACAGAGATAGGCACGTTGTTCATTTTGGAACTGAAACAACTATTGGAGATTCGACCACACAAGACCCAATGTTTATTAGATTCAGTGATCAAGAAAACTATAACGTTTATCAGCCAACATCAGTAAACACAGCAGGAACATTTAGACTTGATACAGGTAATAAAATTGTAGCCGCCGTATCTGGTAAAGACTATAATTTAATTTTGACTGATCAAGCAGCGTACACAATGCAGTTTGTAGGTCCACCATTTACTTTTTCTATAAGACAAGTTGGTTCTAACTGTGGATGTATTGGTCAACACGCTACTGTATATGCAGATGGTAAAGTGTTTTGGATGGGAGCAGGTGGAGGTTTTTTTGTATTCGATGGTACTGTTAAATTACTTCCATCACTTGTAGAAGATTTTGTATTCACGACTACCGGAACAAATGTAGGAATAAATTATTCTTCTAACGAAATTATATATGGTTCACATAATTCTTTATTTAATGAGATTGTATGGTTCTATCCTTCTGGTACACCATTAGGAAATCCTGCTGTACAAAACAACAGAACTGTAGTTTACAATTATGTAGAAAATACTTGGTCAACGATGACACTTGCTAGAAGTTCATATGCAGATGCAAGCACTTATGATGTACCTTATGCAACAGAGTATGATTCAACAGGCACACCGACAATTGCAAATATAAGTGGTGCTACAAATACTTTTGGTGCAACAACTTATTACGCTCATGAGGTAGGTAATAATGAAATTTCTTTAAATGGTACAGAGACAGCAATACCTGCATACATTCAATCAGGTGATTTTGATTTACCTACAGAGGGAGATGGACAATTTATGTTAAGACTAAGTAGATTTTTACCCGATTTTAAAAATCTTCAAGGTAATGCAGTAGTTACAATTTTCTTAAAAAATTTTCCAATTGACTCTGGAGCATCTTCTCAACTTGGTCCTTTTACAATCAATGCTAGCACACAAAAAATAGATACCAGAGCTAGAGGAAGACTTGCAAATATTAAAATACAAAATACTGCGGTAGATGAGACTTGGAGATTTGGAACATTTAGAGCAGACGTAAACCCAGATGGAAGAAGATAATGGCTAAGATAAACGTATATGTACCAGAACCGCCCCAAGAATATAGTGTAGAAGGATTTAGACAAATAAACCAAGGGCTTGCAACGATTGAAAATCAATTAAATACTTCATATCAACAGGACTTGAAAAACGAACAAGATTCGTTTAATTACTTTATGCAATGACAATAAGATATAAAAGCGAAACATTTGATTTAACAACTACTAACGTTACACCTGTATTAACGTGTCCTAGTGATGCAACTATTATTGTCAAAAGCATACAAGCTGTACATGATACTTCAAGTAATGTGGATACTCATGCTTTAGTAACAAAATCAGGTGGATCTGCTGTAAAAATATCTTACGAAGAATTAAATAAGGCAACTGCAAATATGGTTAAAGGATCTTTAAATCTAGAAGCAAGTGATGTTTTATCTATGCAAGCAGGAGCAGCTAACGAGATCACAGGTATTGTAAGTTATGCTTTGATTGATCGTTCACAGGAAAATGGCTAAACAAAAATTTACACATTTTGTACCAAGGGATAAACCAAAGAAAAGACCTAGAAGGCATACAAAAAACCCAAATAAAAAAAAGAAGTTGCAACACAACAAAAAATATAATAGACAAGGACGGAGACAAAAATGAGTGATATAATTAAATTACCAGCAGAAGCAAAAGAAATAGTCAAACATAAAAGAACAGGTAAAATTTATGCTGATAAAGCTGAGTTTGATGCTGATGTTGCTGACCCTAATACTGATACTACTGCTGATGACTTTAGGCAAGACCTCGAAATTAAAGTTACTAGAGTTACTATGGGAGCAGAAACCAAAAAATAATGCAACCCCGAGGCGCAACCGAAATTCAAATGGAGATGCTGAGTAAGCATGTTTCAAAAGATTTATTAGACCAATTTCAAATCTGCACATCCATACCAGGTAAAGTTCCAATAGACCCAAGTAAGATAAACATATTATGGCAAAAAAATTCTTGGGATCAAAATAATCTACAATCTTTTTTCAGAGATAAATCAAGACATAACGATTACGATTGGTATGTGTTTAATAGTCATTGGAATTATGAAAAGTTTAGATATTTTTTTGATATACCTACTGAAAAATGTATTGTAATAAAAAATGGGATAGATAATTTTCCACAAAGAAAAATATACAAAAAGGGTGATCCAATTAAACTTATACATCACTGTACACCTTGGAGAGGATTAAATGTTGTACTTCGTGCAATGCAAGAAATAAAAAACCCTAATATTATATTAGATGTTTATAGCTCTTCGCAAGTCTATGGGGATGAGTTTAAAAAACGTAACGAAGACCACTTTAAAGATTTATATGAACAAGCAGAAAAATTACCTAATGTAAATTACATTGGATACAAACCAAATGAATATATTTTAGAAAAAATGCCAAGCTATGATATGTTTGTATATCCATCTATATTTGAAGAAACTTCATGTGCTTCAGCTTTAGAAGCATTAGCTTCTGGAGTTCATGTAATAACAAATAACTTTGGAGCGTTATATGAAACATGTGCTGAGTGGCCTGTATATGTTAACTATTCTACTGATTATGAGAGCATGGCAGTAGCTACCGGTAATGCTATAGAAGTTGCAGCAAGTTATTTACATGAGGATTTTATACAAGAACATTTGGAAGAACAACAAAAGTTTTACAAAAGATTTTATAGTTGGAAGAAAAAAGGAATGGAATGGACAAGCTTTTTGAAAGGAGCCATAAGTGAAAGAAACAATAAATAGTGATACCTATCAAACACTCAAAGAATTAAAAGTAGACTCAAAACCATTTGATAAAGCAATTGAGCCTTTATGGAAAAATAACAATTCAAAAGAAGAGATAAAACCTTACTCTATTTTTGTTGCTACACCTGTGCATAGTGAGTGTTCTATTCATTATACGCAAGCATTATTAGAATTACAAAAACTAGCTTTCCAAAAGAAAATAAAAATAAAATTTCAATTAATGAAATCTTCACTTGTTACGCAAGGTAGAAATCTTTGTGTAGCTGGATTTTTAGAATCTGATTTTACCCATATGTTATTTATAGATTCAGATATCTATGTTCAAGCAGAATCTATTTTAAAAATGATTGAGAGAGATAAAGATATTATATCTATACCATACCCCTTAAAAACAATTATGTGGGATAAGGCAATGGATAGAATTAAAGACAATAAAATAAAAAATACAAACGATTTGAAGAAAGCTTTTAATACCTACCCTATGCGAGTATCAGATGATAAAGATATTAGATTAGATAAGGGTGTGATGGAAGTAACCCATAGTCCTACAGGATGTATGTTAATTAAAAGAGATGTAATAAACAAATTGATTAAAGAATATCCAGACAAGGCTATAGTTCAAAAAACTGTAATAAATGGTGAGTATGTAGATAAGCCTCATATGTGGAATTTCTTTGATTGTATACATGACCCAGATACTAAAACTTATCTTGGAGAAGACTTCTCTTTCTGTAAACTATGGAAGGATATAGGTGGTAAATGTCATGCCTATATAGGAGATACTATTGTCCATGTAGGAGAGCATCAGTATGAGGGACGATTTGCTGATGAGTTGAAACCGACCAAGTAAAATGGTAATATTGTCTTAATTAATTAATTAGACTATGGACCCATTTACAATAGCACTAGCCACATTTGGCGTACAAAAACTTCGAGGTAAATCAACAAAAAGAGCATTAAGAGATGCTGCTTTATTAGCAGGAGGATCTTTTGCTTTTGGTAAATTAGCTGCAGCAGGTAATATTCCAGGTGTTACAGCAGGAAAAGGTTTTTTTGGTAATATTGGAACTGGTCAAGCTTTTAGTGGTATAAAAGGTTTACTTGGACAAAAAGCTGTTGAAAGTGAAGCAGCTAAAAATGCTTTAATAAAAGAAGGAATTAAAAACCCGACTGCTGCTCAAATAGCTGCGAAGACACAACCAGCTAAAGGATTTTTAGGAATGGACACTGGATCTAAATTAGTTACTGCTTCAACTTTACTTCCATTGTTAGCTGGTGGTGATGAAGAGGATGGTGGTATTAAAGGTTATGATCCAGAAGATTATAAAAAAGCATATGAAGAACAATCTGGTAAATTAGAAGGCGCATTTGTACCTGCACAAAACACAAGACCTTCGATGGATGAAACAATTAGATCAGATATGTTTTATGCAAATCAAGGGGGACTAGCAACTGCTATTCCAAAATTTAATAAAGGTGGTGTTAATTATCTACCATCTAAAACAGACCATAATGAAAACGATTATAATAATTATGTAAGAGCACAAGGTTATGTTGAAGACGGTTCAGGTAATGGTGATAAAGATGAAGATACAATGTTGGCGCAATTAGCTGATGGTGAATTTGTATCTCGTGCCGATGCAGTGTTAGGTGCAGGTATATTATCTGGTGGAGATCCAAAAAGTTATAAAAGCATGAGAAAAGCTGGTGCTGATTTTTTTTATGATCAACAAAAAAAATTTAAAAGAATTTACGATTTAGTTAATGAAAACAAATCTGATACAATTCAGTAAAGAGGAGATTGATAAAGTATGGCCTTTAGCAAAAGAATTAATACACAAAGCTTGTATCAGAGCAGGAGGATTTACAAGTGAAGAACACATTAGAGAACATTGTACAAAAGGTACAATGCAGCTTTGGATGGCTGTTACAGATACTAACGAAATTTTATGTGTGGGTGTTACTGAAATTAGAAACTACCCTAATTACAAAGTTTGTGATGCTAAAATCGTTACTGGTAAAAGGTACAAAGAATGGTTCGATCAAATTGATAAAGTGGCTGAATGGGCTAAAGAACAAGGTTGTAAAAAAATGGAAATCTTTTCAAGGCCAGGTTATGTCCCTTTATTTAAACAAAAAGGTTATGTGGCAACACATGTTCAAGTAGAAAAAGAATTATGATAAATATTAAAAAATTAAATATACAAGAAAAAATTAAATTATTTAAAGAACTTTATAAAGATATATCTGGCAAGGGAATCGGTGGTGATACTGAACTTGCACATATAAATAAATTTGAATCTACACTTTTGAAAAGTGTTGGTGGTCAAGGAAGCTTAAACCCTACTACAGGATTAAAACAATATTTCGGTGGTGGTGGTGGAGGCGGTGGTGGCTCTGGTGTTCAAACAAATATACAGAGAGAAGCTCCAGAAGTAGAATCTAGGAAATTAGCACTTTACGATCAAGCAGCTAATTTAGCTACAACACCTGTAAATATACCTGGTATACAAGTTGCAGGTATTTCACCATTAGAACAAGCTGGTATAACTCAAGCAGGACAAACAGGAGTAGGTGCAGGAACTGTAAGTTCTGGTATTGGATCAATACAAACAGGAATGGCAGATCCTAACATAGGACGATTTTTAAATCCTTATCAACAATACGTTACAAATGAAATTGGAAGACAAGGACAAATGATGGCACAACAAGTGGGTGCTAATGCTATTCAAGCAGGAGCGTTTGGAGGTGGTAGAGAAGGAGTTCAACAAGCAGAACTTCAAGGGAGAACACTTTCAGCTATGGGTCAAGCACAGGCACAAGGTTTTCAAACTGCACTACAAGCAGCATAAACTCAAAGACAACAACAACTTGCAGGTGGACAAATGTTAGGCCAACTAGGTGCACAACAGCAAGCTATGAGTCTTGCAGATATTAATGCACAAATGCAAGCAGGTGCAGTACAAAGAGGTATTGCTCAAAGAGGATTAGACGCTCAAAGAGCAACCGAATTACAAAGAGCATACGAACCTTATCAAAGAGTAGAGTTCATGAAAGGTATCATGACTAACTTGCCTACTACACAGAGTAGTATTACAGCAACCACGTCTCCCGGCTCTAACCCACTAGCACAAGCTGCAGGAGCTGGACTAGGCGCATACGCTACATATAACATGATGCAACCGAGGTAGTTATGGATAAAGTATTAACTCGTAAAATGTTTAAAGAAAGATATTTTAAATCTTTAAAACCCACAATAAAACATTATCAAACAGGTGGATTGAGCTCTCTTACTCCTAAAGAAAAAGCTATATATGCCGCAACTTTGGCGGGACCATTACTTCAAGCAAAAGGATCTGGAGTAGGTTCAGCTTTAGAAGCTTTAGGTAAAGGTGTTGAAAAATTACCAGCTACTATAATTGCGTTAGAGAAAGCCAAGCCTAAAAAAGCTGCACGTCTTATGACTACAGAAGAACTAAAAGCTGCAAAGTTGCCACCAGGAACTTCTGCTCAAATAGATGCAGAAGGTAAGATAAATGTTATTAGCAAGCCAAGTGCGGATGCATTGAAGAGTGCATTTGGAGCAAAACAAATTAAAGCTATTTTAGGGGATGTTGCAAAAAATTACATTGAATTAGACAAACCAGTTGGTCCTTTATCTTATAGACAAATAGCTCCTATTACAAATGTATTAGGTACAAAGGGCGCAAAAAAATATGCAATCTTAAAAGCAGACATTCAAAAAACTACTTCATTTTTAGGTAAAGCAATTTCTGGTGCAGCAGTATCAGAACAAGAAGCTGAAAGAATTAAAAGAATGATACCTCAACTTGGTGATACAGAAGTTACTTTTGAAGGTAAAATGGCAGCACTTAATAAATATTTAAATCAAACAATAGCTTTAGCAGAAGACCAAAATGCTACATTTGAAGACGCTATGAATATAATGGATAGATCTGGTGCAACAGAGACAATAACATTTGATTTAACACAAGATATTAAATTTAAAAGAGTAGGTGATACAATCGATCTTACAGGAGGATCCTAATGGCTGAGATAGTAGTATCTGGACAAAAATTTAAAATTGAAGGAGAACAACCTACTGCTAAAGAACAATTAGCTATAGATACTTTTTTAGGTGCTAGAAATTTCGAAGATGAAAAAACAGGATCATCTATATTAGATAATGACGAATTTTTAATCAAACCTGAGGATGTACTAACTGAAGCACAATTAGGTAAGTACAACAAAGATACAGAAAGTTTTTTATCATCACCTAGTTTTATGAGAATAGCAACAGAGGTTGGTTTATCTATTGCTGGTGGTATAGCAGGAGCCGCAGCCGCACCTTTTTCTGGTGGATCTTCCTTAGCATTAACTGCCGTATCCGCTGCAAGAATAGCTAGAATAGCGAGACCTCTTTTAAATATAAGTGCTAACACAGTTGGTAAAATAGGAAGAGGAACATTAGGAGCTGCAGTTGGAGGTGGTACTGGAGCTGCCGTAGCACAAGCATTTGATCCAAAAGAAAGTATTGTAAGGGAAGTAGCAAGAGGTTCTCTTCAAGGTGGTTTTGGTGAAGTATTAGGTTTTGGTATGGCAGGTGGTTTAGCAAAACTTTATAACAAAGTTGCAACCGGTAGTGTTAATACAATGAGAACTGCAAAAGCAGCAACAAAAGTTTTAGATAGACAAAAAAATTTTTATTCAGCTCTTGGTAAAATAAGATCTGGGCAATTGACAAGTAAAGGTATTGATGAATTAATAGAAGCAAACCCAGGTTTATCGGCAGATCAAATAGCTACACTAAGAGACCCTAAGAAAGCACTAGAAGTATTAGCAAAGCAAGAACAAAAACTTGGTGGAGATTTTTTAGCACAAGTAGAAGCAGGTAGTATTACTCCTGCCATGTTAACTGAAAATGCAGTTATAGATCAATTACAATCTATAGCAGAGGCTTCTTTATTTGGAGCAGGAAGAATGAGAGCTGCATCTGGTGGAGCACGTGTAGGATTGGTTGCAGGCATTAACGATCTTGTAGAAAATGCAGTAAGAGGTGTGGATGCAGAAGTTTTAGATCCACAAGCTTTTGGTGTTATGATGCAACAAAGTTTAGCTAGATCAGAAAAATTATATAATCAAACTTTATCAAATGGATATTTAAAAGTAGCAAGTTTGATTGATGAATCTGGTGTAGTACCAATTAGAACTAATGGTTTAGGTAAAATTAAATTATGGAATCCACAACTTGGAAGATTAGAAGAAACCGACTCATTGGGAGTTTATTTATCAAAACAAATGAATGAGATGCAAACTAATCCATTTAAGGGTCAGTATGAAGAAGCAATTAAAATGATACAAGAAACAATGGCAGGCGTACCACCTAATGCTACTTTTGGTCAATTAGCAAATGCATATAAAAATATTGGTAGAACTGTTACTAAAACTGCCGAAGGTTCTAGAATGAGAGGAGAAATTTTAAGAAGAGTATCTGATTTAATGGAAAGAGCAGATCTCCCTAGTAATGTTAGAACTTTAAGAAATGATTTAACAGAACTTACCAAGATGGGAAGTAAATCGTTTAACCAAGGTATCTTTGCTGGTATATCTAAAAAACAAGTTGGACAAGAAAAAATATTTGACATGATTTTAAAAGCAAATCAAAAAAGTTATACAGATGATTTTTTAAAACAATTAGATGCTACAACTGCACAGGGTACAAGATTAATTCCTGTAGATGAAGCAAATAAAATAAAAGATGGAATAAGAGGACACTTCTTTAAAAGATTCTTAGATGATACTACAAGATTTGATAATCAGTATACTTATCTTGATGCTGCAAAAGCTAGAGACTTTGTGCAAAACAAATACGCAGGATTTATAAAAAATGGTGGTCTAATCACAAAAGAACAAGCTAAACTTATGGATGAATATGTAGAAGCATTAAAATATGCTGAAGGAAAAATATTTAGACCAGGTACTACCGGTAAAGGTAGAGGAACAATATTTATACAATTAAAAGAAGCTGGTGCTATTACGCAAATGACACAAGGATTATTTGCGTTTGGAGGAGCGACAGGAACTGTTGATTTAGGAACTGCGAGTGTTTTTGTATTGGGACCTGCAGCATTGGCTAGAATGTTTTCAAATCCAAAATTGATGAAACTTGTTACAGAAGGTGTTAAAGGAACTTCAACTAAAAACTTACAAGGTTATACACGATTTATGAATCAATTAGGTTCAGCTTTAGTTGGTAATAATATAGTTACCGAGGAACAAAACAATATGGTTCAAAACAACATTAAAGCTAACCAAGAACAATTAAAAGCTATTTTTAATGGTGATTTAAAAAGTGTTAACATAATACCTAATGAAGCTGAAAATCCTGCTAATGCCGATGTAATACCAATAGATACTAATCAAGTACCACAAGCAGCTTCTGCTAATAACAATAGAACAACTGCAAATATACCATTACCAAATGTAACACCATCAAACTTACCAATGGGTGGACAACAATCAAACACAGAACTAGCACAGGCCTTAAACCTTTTTAATAAGGGAGGGATAGTCAGTGCCAAGAAAAGCTTCTAACAAAGATATACTTGCTCATCAAAGAATGGATGATCACGAGAAGTTATGTAGAATTATGCAAGAGAATACTAATAAACAAATTAAAGAATTACATTCAGATATACATAGAATTGAAAAGATTCTGATATCTTCTACTGCTTTTTTAATGACATCCATGATAGGAATAATTGTTGCCCTTGTATTTAAAATAAACTAAAAGACCTTGTGCGTCTTGTTAGAGAAAATAATTCATTTTATATTACCGACTTAAAACTCGAAAAGAAATATGAGTATGCTAAGTACACTCGAGACAATGACCTCGGCTCACGGCACTATAACGTTGGAGATATAAAGATACCGTCAGTCACAACTATATTATCAGCTACACAATCAGAAGATAAGAAAGCAGGATTAGATGCATGGCGTGAAAGAGTAGGATACCAGGAAGCGCAACGTATAACTAATCAAGCTGCAACTCGGGGAACTGAGATGCACTATGTATTAGAGAATTATATTGACGGTAAAGGTTACATTAATCTGTCACCAGAGGGTGCCTTACCACGACTCATGGCTCACGAAATTGTAGAGAACTTAGGTAAATTAAAAGAAGTATGGGGTAATGAAGTTAGCCTTGCATATGAAGATAGATGGGCAGGTGCAACAGATGTAGTTGGTCTATATGATGATCAACCTACAATCATTGACTTCAAACAATCAAACAAATTAAAAAGAGAAGAATATGTTGAAGACTATTATTATCAGATAGCAGCATACTCGCTAGCACATAAGAAACAATATGGTCCTATAACACAAGGACTTATCTGTGTTTGTACTAAAGATAAAATTTATCAAGAGTTTAAAATGGATCAAGAAAAATTAGATGAGTATGAAGCTAAAT
>Ga0070754_10003791_pt1 | contig 10572 bp, 7 predicted proteins | sample VirMetDEL_Sep_01_FD_75181 | JGI IMG/M metagenome (GOLD analysis project Ga0070754, IMG submission 75181) | Aqueous microbial communities from the Delaware River and Bay under freshwater to marine salinity gradient to study organic matter... | ecosystem: Environmental > Aquatic > Marine > Coastal... | reverse complement strand
TTGTTAATCTCTTCTTGGAACTCCTTTTGTTTTTCCCTTTGTGCTTCTGTTTCATCACCAATGATTGCCAAGGTCTGTTCCTCATATGCTGCCAATCTTTCCAATTCAAGGGATATTTGAGCCTGAGCTATTTGTTGGAATCTACCAACAAGATTGCTGACCTCTTGTGCTATAATAGATATTTTATTTTTAATACCTTCCCACTCCTCGGCGTCTTGCACCCCTTTAATAAGGTTTTTAACCGCCTGTAATTGTTCTTCTGTTAAGTTGGAGGTTTCAGCGGATAATGTATCAAAGAACTTTCCAATCTCATCTATTGAATCTTTATTAGCCAATATAAACTTTTGGAGATTATCAAATTGTAGGTCATTTAATTTTTCCTGTTGTTTATCAACATTGGTTGCAATTTGACCTGTTAATTTTTCAAGTTCCTTATTAACATTTAATACATCATTATAAAATTGAGTTTGGTCTTGAATGGTTTGACTTATACCATCCAATATACTTTTTTGTTCGTCTGTTAATTTGGTAATGTCAGTTTGTGAGAACAATACAGTTGATAATTCAATCTGCAATTTTTCATAGGCATTTTCTTGGAGGGCAATGGAATCCCCTGCCTCATCTAATAATTGTTTATAAAATAATATCTGTTGGTTAAGATTAAGATTTTCAGTGACAATACCCTTTGTTAATCGGTCTTGTTCTGTTAGTTCTTTATTATAATTTTCAATTAAATCAAATACATCTTGTTGGGCATCAAAAAATTGTAATAGCGTTTGGTAGTTCTCCTCACCAACTTTATTTCTAAACTCTTCTTCCCCTAATTGTTCTCTAATGGTTTTTAACACCCTTTCTTGAACTAATTGCGTTGCCTTACCTGCATTTAATAATTGCTCATTTACCCTAACTAATTCACCCCCAATCTCTACCACAAAGTCAGTACCTGTTGCTTGTGCGTTAATAAAACCAGTTACAATATCACCATAAACATCTCTAAACTCCGTTGCTTTTTTAATTTCATCTTCAGGTATAACCACACCACCAATAAGATTTCTTAATTGATTTCCAATGGTGTCAGCCTCTTTTGCCGTTGTTCCCAATATACCAAATCTTTCCTCCAATAATTGATTTTGTTCTTCAATCAATTTATTCGCATCATCTAATACTTTTGCTTGAACCTCTTCTTCAAATGTCAATTTATTAAATGCGTTTGCAGCAGCTTGAATCCTTCTTGCATATTCGGCAAGGGCTTTATTCAACTCATCTTGTTTTTCTTTGTTTTTGTCTTTTAAGTCAGTATTTTCCTTAGTCCTTCCATTTATACGGGCAAGTATTTCATTTTGCTCATCTAAGGTCTTTTGATATAATGACTGGGTGGTATTATTCTCTTCAGTAGCCTGAGTATTATCATCAACCTCATCAGTTAAACCAGCAAGTTCCCTTCCTAATTTTTTATAATTTTCTAAGGTTTGTTTGTACTCTTCAAGTGTTCCTGTAAATCCACCTTGAACTGCTCTGTTATATTCTTGTTGTAATTCAAGATTCTCTTTTAATTGTTGTGCTGCTTTTTCAGCCGCCTCTTGTGCTAATTGTTCTTGGATTTTTATCTTTTCTTGCTCAACCAATATTTCTTCCAACGCCTTCAATCTGGCATTTAATAATACCAATCTTGATTGGTCTGCGATTGCTTGATTTAATCTTTCCGTATTAACCGCTTCATCAAGGGTATAACCCGCAAGTTCAGGGACTAACTTTTGTAATTCTTTATAGGCTTCAACCCTCTCACCATATGGTTTATTACCATCTTTAATAATCTTGGTTAATGCATTGGTTTTAACTGTAAATGATGCCGTTGAAGTTTCAGCATCTTTTAAGTTTTGATTTAATTTATCAAAGGTGTCATTTGTCTCTTCTGTTTCTTTATTGAATATGTTTAACCTTGATATTAACTCAGTCAATCCAATAACAAAAAGTCCAATACCTGTTGCAGCAAGGGCTAATCTAAATGCTCTTAATAAACCTGTTGATGTACCCACCACCGCATTATATGCCGTTTGTGCAACGGTTAATATTTTGGTTTGGGCAATGGCAATTTTTTCAGTTGAGTTTCTTAATAATATTCTTGCCTGTAATGCACCTTCCAATAATTGTCTTACACCCAATGCAATATTGACTGCCTCCAACGCTTGTTGTTCCAACCTTTCAATTTCCTCAACTGACTTGGCATCTGCACCAAAGGTACGGGCAGCTGAACCAGCAATTAAGAATGCCCCCGATACGGCTTCAACAGCTCCTGCAAGGGCAGATAATTTCTGTTCCGTATCAATACCTTCAAACTCTTTTTCAACATCTTTAAACTCACTCTTAAGGGTGTTTAACGCCCTTGCGGTCTCCTTATATTCTTTCGTTCCAAAATCAAGACCTTTGAGTTCTTCTGATAATTTTTCAATTTCAGATTCCAACTCATTTATGTTCTTGATTACCTTTTCCCCACCTTGTGAGTTGATTTTAATATTAAGTGCTATTGTTTTTGCCATATCTATAAATATTAGTAAGTTGTTATGGTCGCATATATATTACCTGATGCGGGGAAATAATTGGTTGCTTGAACCGTATAACCCACACCTGATGATGGTTGAGGAATGTCTGTTTGACCCAATGAGCAATCACCAGGTGATGTTCCAAGACATAATCTAAGATTATTAAACGAACCACCCACAACATTAACCCATATAATGCTGAATGTGTATATATTTGTTCCTGATGGTACTTGAACCGTTCCTGAACCTGCTGAGGTTTGATTTAAGTATTCTGTTGTTCCTTGATATACCGTTAATGATAATGAGTTGATATTCGTATCATATGGTGATGCCAAGTTATTATCTATATACCAATACAGGGTATTTGTTGGTGTCGGTGTTGGTGTTGGTCTTGGAGTATTTTGTGATACATAATCAGGTGCCACGGGGTTTGATATTTCTTGTGTTTTATATGGCTCCTTTAAAAACTCACATTCAACCAACGACTTATCGGTTATATCCCCATCATTTATTGAATATAATCTCCACCTTGAGTTTAAGAAATATACAGAATCATTGAAGTTAATCTTTGATATATCCTCAGGGGTTAATATAAAGTTTCCCTTGAATATTCTTGCTTCATCTGAATATAATAACTCCAAATAAGGTTTATACCAGTATCGGTATAGATTGTTTGGTGTATACCCCTTAAAATCGGTATTATCCATAAAGAAGTCATAGGTGGGTTCAAAGTTTAAGTCAGAGAATGGAACATCATCTTTTTCTGTTAATTGTGATAAATGACTTATAACGGGATATGTGTCGTGTCCCACTGATGTTGTCCCTGATAAGATAAAATATTCAGCATTATCACTATTTGTTGAACCTGTATAAAAATATTGTTTTCCACAATAGAATCCCAACCTCAATCCTAAGGACATCGGTGTTTGTCGTGGGTCAGTATTTGGTTCTCCCAATCTATATAACTCAGGTATAATCATTGTTGAACCTGATGCGATTGAATCTGTTGGTAGGGGTTCAAAATTGAATTGAAGTTTTTGTGTCCCCGATAATAGGTCTGATTGTTTCTCAAAAAACTTCTCACCAAATATCGCGTTAAACTGATTGATGAAATAATCATTCAATACATCATCAGCCTCTGAATAAGTTAAATGTAAGATTCTTTGCAAATCAAAATCTAATGGGGTGATTTCATATGTTGAATTATAATCCAACTTATCACTCCAATCATAAGTTGTACCACTGGCTGAACTTAAATAATTCGTCCACGGCTCAATTAAAAATGAGTTCTCACCATTTGGTATTACCACAAGGTTAAAAACCCCAATAACATCCTTTAAAAACTCCAAGGCGGTAATATCACAAGGTAGGTTGTCTTCCCAATATACATCACCAAGATTTGGAACAACATTTGGTGAATTATATAACTCCCAAAATGCCCCATCCGTACCAGGTCTAAATCCTAATTTATTGTAAGGGTCTCCACCTGTTGTTTGTCTTCTAAACATAACTGCCACCCTTTGTCCTTTGGTAAGAGATGCGTTTAAAAAGAATATCTTTCTTGTGGCTGAACCAACAGGAATTGGAACTCCTGATTGTATTGATTCTATACTACCTGTGTCAATATCTCTAATGGCAACATCAATATATGTGGGGGCATATGCCGTTCCTGCAATAAAGATTTCTTGCTCAATATGAAATTGGTAGTTTCCTGTAATCGGTACGGTGAACCAGTTCTTACCCGTTCCTGGTCCTGTTGCGGGGAATCCACTTTCATTGAATTGGTCTAAATAATCATATTCAATGGTGTTATATACAAAGTAGTTCCATGCATCCAATGGATTTGGGTAATCATAAAAATAATTTGTTCCCTCATATGTTGATAAAAATACATTTTGATTTTCAGGTCGGTCTCCAATAACTGCTGTTCCCATACCTGAGTTATTTCCCGCCAATACGAATATGGATTGAAAATAGTCGGTATTGAAAAATTGACTGTCATATCTAAACCCCGCTTCCTCAAAGATTAAATCAATCATATATCTTAGATTTAACCACGGCTTAAATTGGTCTATGGTGATTGGTTCGTTTTGGTTGGTAAAGTTTGAACCACCCACTCCAAATGTTCCATACGACAAGTCAGGGTCATAACCTGTATTGGCAATGGGGTATAATACATTTCCTGTTATACCTGAATAATTTGAATATGTCCCTCCCGTATATTCCCAAGTGGCAATGATATTGTCATATATTAATTCGTGTTGCACATCTTCATAATTCAACTGACAAATGTTAAAGTTTTGTAATACCGATGAAAAGGGTGCAATCTCTTGAACTATATATACCTCATATTGTGTCCCCTGTGGTTCAACAATAACTTTATTCAATCTCATCTTTCCTCTAAACACATCATTACCTCCTGACTGAATTACACAAGTGGTTTGAAGTTTGTTATTGAAGTCAGTTGCATTTACATTAAATGCTGAACGGAAGAACCTCTCATTATTGTCCGTTGAGGGGATTAGAAAGGTTTTGGTGAAAGATGTCTTCCTTTGGGTAATATCCTGCACCTCTTCAATAGATTTATTAACAGAGATTGTTAAATCACTTGGAACATCAAGATTTCTCCATTGTCCCGCATCAATATCATACGCTAATAATTCAACCATTAGTTATGTTGTCTTAATTCTTTATATCCTCCATTATATTCAAGGATTAATTCAATTTGTCCTGGTCTTTTTGGATTTGGTATTACCACCTCAGTATTGGTTGGAATGATTGGTTCAATATCACCATCAGGGAAAATAATATACACTCTTGGTGACCTTGATAATTCTTCACTTAACCAAATTGCATCTGACTTTGGAATATAACCACTTCTTAATATACCTGATTTTGATTGAGGGTTATTCCATACCTTATTGGTGTAGTTCCAACCGTAATAAGTATTATCATTCCATCCATCAACATAAAGTTCAGGTGCTTCTGTATAAGTTTGTCTATTCACATTATAACCCAAGTCCTCAGCCCCCTTAAAGGTATAATAATCATATGTTCCCAATTTATTCTCAAACATTAATCTAATATTTGTTGAACTACATTCCTCAGGGAAATAATAATAGAACCATTCTGATATTTGTTCCGCATCAAGACAAGACCCTTCACTTGGTATTTCACCACCACAAGGACATACCGCAAATGCTGATGCATAATCTGCGTAGAATGTGGTGATATTTGATGAAATAAATCCACCACCCCCTAAGGTTATAATTTCATATACCTCATTGTTATAACAGAAGAATTGACCGATGGTTGCCCCCGTTGTGTTATTAAAGTGAGCATATGTTGTATCATCACATCTGTTTAATGCAATAAAATTACTACCCGTAGGTGGTGGGGTTGATGATGGTGTTGGTGTTGGAGTTGGTGTCGGTGTATCACACTGACATCTTCCAACTAAGGTAATCACCACATCTTTAAAATCTGATGTTGGTGGAGTACAACTTTCAACCTGAGCATAACTTAATGATTGTAAAGAAAAAACTGCCATTTCACCACCAGGACAAGGTTCATAAAATATACCAACTGGGAACTCATATGGATTATAAATGTCATAAACACCACAATCACAAGCAGAAATTGTTGGTGATGGTGTTGGGGTTGGTTGAGGTGTTGATGATGGAGTTGGTAATGGTGGTTCTGTTGCCTTCTCCAAACATACTCTATAATACTTTGTTGAACTTGGATATAATATACCATGCTCATCTAAGTTGGCTGGTCCTGTTCCAACATATGAAATATATTTCTTTTGGTAATCAACAAAGATTGGTAAGGTTGCTGTACCACCAGAACAATTCAATCTCCAACCACAATTATCTATGGTGTTGTAAGTTCTTGCTGAACTAACCAAACTATCATTAATATCATAAAACTCAAATCTTGCTGAATATACTGCTTCTGATACTTGACCTAACCCTCCCTCTGATATTAACTGGTCGTCAATTAAGGTGGGGTTCAATGCTGCCAGTGTTGCATGTTCTCCTTCTTGAATGTATTGTACTCTTGGTGCATTGGTTAAGTATCTATGTGTATCCCACGGCTCAGGGGTTGTTGGTAATGATGTATTAAGATAAAATACACTTGAATTATAATACTTTCCATCAAACCATTCTTTAACACCATTGAATATATATTTATCATCTCTACCCCAACTTACAGCAGGGTCTCCAACATTTCCATTACCATCATAAATTAAAGTATCACCATTTTCTGTTGTCGCATATTCTTCACCAACATATACTCTAAAGTTGATGATGTCCTCATTTAACCAACCCCACTTACAAGTGTTAATCGGGGTATTACCCGTGCAACCCATATTGATTGGATTTGAGTTGGTATAGTTTCTAATTATTTCACTTATATCACATTGACCCCAACTATTATTCTGTGGGGTTATTTTTAATCTTGATATGAAGTTATTGTCCGCATAAACATCAACAACATACCTGTATTTGTAATATGCAGTCTGTGCTGTGCTGCTGAACTGAATAACACTATTTCCATATGCTGGTTGATATTTTCTTGGTGTTGATAATAATGTAATCATAGTATTTCTAAGTTCTCGTTGTTTAAGAATATAATTCTATTTAAGACATCCTGTATATCTTCAAGACCTGGCACCCTTTCTATTTCACCTGATGCAACAAGTTCATCATAATAATCCTCAAATATCTTTTCAACATCAGGGGTTGCAAGTCCCAATATATCTACTGGTCCAATACCCCTTCTTTGTATTGACCTTGATATTACAAAGGTTAATCCCTTCTGTTCCGTTTCACTTAATGATGAAAAACCTGGTATTTTAATTCTTGCCCAATCTCTAATATTCTGTGGGTTTTGTGAGGGGTACTTACCAGGCCATTTTCCTGGTCTTCTTCCTTCAGCAAAAAGAATATCAACACCATAATCTTCCATTGTGATTACAACTTCATATTCACCAAAATCGGGGTTCAATTCAACTCTGTAATCTATGGAGTTTTTTAATCTACCTGATGCATTAACAGGATATGACCCCAATGATTGACCTCTGTAATCATATCGGGGTCTTGGCTTATCAATCTCTTGTTTTAAGAAATTGACCGTGAACTCACCCATTCTTTTTAATAATTCTTCTTCCATTATAAACAATAACTACCTTCTACTCTAAATGTTATTTGTGCTTCAACCCCTGCCATCACCTTTGTAAATCGGTCAAGGAATGGGGTGAACTGAACGGGGGTTTGAATAAAGAATGTATAATTCTGTAATTGGTTAATATAGTATTGAATGAAGTCCTGCAATAACTGATGGGATTGTTCCAATACATCCAACTGATTTATGTCCTCATCATCTAATTGGTCGGCAATGATTATGTTAAATTGAAAATCTGTATAGGTGTCGTTGATGGTTGATGGTAAGGGTATAACATGCAATATGGGAAAGTTTAATGGTTCGTTATTCCTTCCCACATCTGACAATCTACCCCAAGTAAAAGTTTGAATGATGGGGTGTTGTGCGACAAATGCTTCAAATGAATCTATTATCTGTTTAAAATTATTCATATCCTGTTGTATTATGTATAAATATTTTTTATTTATCTAATCATCTTTTTTTCATCTTCTCAATCTCCTTCTTTTCCCTTCTCGCCTTATCAACTCTATATGAAAGGTATTGTAATGCTTCATCTTTATCTAACTTCAATACCTCTTTCATTTTCAAGGGGTCTTCATTGGTAAGTACCATAAAGGTCTGATAATAAAAGTTCATCATATCTGACAACTTCTCCTCATATGTCCTTTCATCAGGTTCTACGGGGTCTCCCTCCTTTACTGGTTCTCCATAGATGTTAGTGTATCTTCTACGAGCAGATGATTGAACTTGGTTAAAAAAAAAATGGCAGACAATACATCCTTCAATAATATATCCCCCATTTCCTTACTTCTTTCAACACACTCATCATAATCATATTCAACCAATGTTCTTTCATTTGTCATTTTGTCATACTTGGTTGTGGGTCTATATAAAATTGCTGCAATATGCTTGAAATTAAGGGGTCTCATTGACAATAAACTTTCAAGGTCTACCCATTCACCATATGACATCTTTGAGGGGTTTATAAGTCCTAATATTTCCTTTCCTGTAAAGATTAAAGGTCTTAACTCACCCTGTTGTGTTTCGTTTGATACATAAGTGTTTAATACCTTTGCAACGAAGTTAATCTGTTGCATGGTTGCTTGTCTTATCTTATGTTGAGGTATTCCCGTGATAAGGGAAATGAACTCATCATTCTCAGGGTTTTTATTGTCCTTTAATTTCTCATACATATCAAGGCTAATCCCCTTTAATTCGTAATCTTTGTTTCCAAGTTGTACTTTCATCATAAAAAGTGATATTGTGGTTTTGGTTTATTTGACATCTCCATCGCATATCTAATCGCATCTATGCCGTGATTGTATTTATCCTCAGGGGTGTCTAATATATTCCCGTCTTTATTTTTCTTCCATTTATAGTTCTTGAACTCATCTAAAATATTAGTTGAATCTTTATGTATATAAACCTTATGTCTTTTGATAAGGTCTATTCCATGCAAGATGGTATTTTTCTTAACTGGCTTTGCATTTATCCCCGACCTTTTTAAATCTTCAATAATCTCAGGTCTTGCTGAATCACACCATATTTCATCGGTGGGGTCAATATCCATCTGTTGTATCTTATAAATAATATCATTTGCAGTTAATCCCCTTTGATATAATAATTCTTTCACATAGATATTATCATCCACCTTTCTTATTTCAACAAATGCTGTGGGGTCGTTGTATCCCCAATCAAGTCCCCTGAATATATTTTTGGTTTGGGGTATTTCATCTGTTTCATAATATTTGGTAAATACACTATTGGTTGCAATACCCCTCTCACCCAATCCAAAGACCCTCCAAAGGTTTTCATCTTTATCTTGGAGTGATTCTATTTCTTTTATAATTTCCTTCGTTAGAAAGGGATTTTCCTTATATGTTGATTTATGGAAAAACACATCATCTTCCGTTTCAATTAAATCATATATGTAAGAATATAAATCTGAGGGGTTATAATCCATTATGATTTGACCTGTGGTTCGTATTGCCAATTGCACATATTCGTCCCTTGTTATTTCATTTGCTTCATTCACAAATAACATATCTCTCTTTCTACCTCTTAACTTCTGTTCTTCATCGGTTGAGAACCATTCAATAACTGAATTATTTGGTAATGTATAATATCCTTCCTGTTTTTTCCAGTCACCAGGATTGTATAGTGCAAGTTTTTCAAGTATTTCTTTGAGGTCTTGTAGGACTGACCCTTTTAATGCTGGTAGGGTTTTTCTGACTATTGAGAGGGTTTTATTTGGTGTTTGGAGTAGATGTATCACCAACCATAAGATAATGTTGTAGGTCTTACCAGAACGAGCCGAACCCTGAAATAAAAGTAATCTCTTATCTTTATTTTCTTCCAACTTCTCAAATATCTCTGTGGTTTGTATTTTCATAAATTATTTATCATCTTATTAAACCAGAGGTCAAGTGAATAATACCTTGAATTAGTACCTTTATCACCAATACCCTCCCCGTGTCCTTGGCTACTATTACCAAATAAAGAACCCTTGTGGTCTGTTGGTTTATATGTTCTCTTACTCTGTTTGGTTATACTACCATCATTTAACATATCATCACATACCAATAAGTTGGGGGTGAAACGACCTTGTTGGTTAGTTGGATTAGCTGAACCTTTACTACCTTCCCAACCCAAATGATTATTCCATGCTTGACCCTTATGACTTGACGAACCTTTTGTAAATGCCCTTGCTTGACTTTTAATATCACCCTCATCAACAAAAGGTATTCTACAATCGTCCAACCACATTATGCCCTTACTATAACTCATCTACCATCTTATTAAACCATAAGTCCAAACTATAATACCTTGAATTACTACCTTTATCACCATAATAGTTATAATC
>Ga0070754_10003784_pt1 | contig 10579 bp, 8 predicted proteins | sample VirMetDEL_Sep_01_FD_75181 | JGI IMG/M metagenome (GOLD analysis project Ga0070754, IMG submission 75181) | Aqueous microbial communities from the Delaware River and Bay under freshwater to marine salinity gradient to study organic matter... | ecosystem: Environmental > Aquatic > Marine > Coastal... | reverse complement strand
TCGGTTACGGACTGCCGGACTTCGCAGAGGAACTCAACTACGGAGTCGATCTATCAACCATCTGAGGGTGGTATCAGATTGATGGGGTGAAGGTGCCCCATCAACCATTAAATCCGTATACCCTTTTAATTAAGCCAGAATCTGTCCGAATTCAGCCAGTTTCCCAGTTCGCGGTTCCAGACAATGAGCGCTCCATTCAGCAAATGAGGCACTCACATGTTTGAAAATCACATCGCACAGATCATCAGATTTAAGAACCAACTCGACACAGACTTCGAGCAATATGCAGCCACAGCGAAGGCATTGTCGGAGCAGTTCTTGAACGAGGCTTCTGCAAAAGGGAGATCCCTACAAATCGTTGTTTCAGTTAGCAGAGATAAGCGCTTTCGCTCGGTGACCATCCGGTGGTCTAAGGTTCTGTATCGGTACGTTGGCGACAAACGTACCAGCTATGTCAAGCATCTCCCAAAGGGAGGAACTCGCCCCAGATACCCAGACAACACGTTTTCGTACCTCCCCGCAGAAACGCGTGCGTTGGCCCTGAGATATGAATATTGGTTGTCCATGCTGCGCCAAGCAATAAAGGCGAACCGAAAGCTCGCCGTTAGTACCAGAGCTAACATCAGAGCGTTCGAAAAAATTCAAGCATCGGTGGTCGCTGGAACAGAGCAACGAGCGTCCTAACGCCAATCTACGTACTATTCCTAATAGCTCAAAGCCGGCACAGGGGGCCGGCTTTTTAAAACGTCCAATACCCCCCCCTGAGAGCCGCACAATAGCAAGCGAGCGCAAACCTCTCAGCCCTCCTCAAGCGAATGTAACCTTATATCCGCGTTAGGGATTTACCCTGCTTCGGGATAGCCTAGAGCAAAGCTAGCAACAGAGGGCAAAAAATGAAATCGACAAAACCGACACGCCGCGAAGAGGCCATCGGCTACGTTCTCTCCTTCGGACTGGCGACTATATTGTTCGCCTTTTCGATGATCACCTGGTGGCAGGTTTCGATGCTCGATGCCGAGTACACCCAAGCTGCCACCGAATCACGCATGAAGTACTCTGGATTGGTAGCTTCCATGGTTACCTGCAGCATCTGGGCCTATTGCTACTCCGTCGCCATAAAATCTAGCCATTGGCTCGCGGTAGCCAAAGAAAGCTGGTACTTCCTGACCCCGGCCCTCACCCTACTAATCAGCACGGCCATCGCTACTCGGCTGATACAGCAGTGCTGCTGACCATCGAGTTTCAAACATCTGCCCTCGAATGGTCAGGTCCGCGTCGTTTCAACGAACAGCGTTAACCTCAAGAATCAATCTGTCGCCTATAGTGGACTGAGTTGCCCCTGCAAGGGTCCCGCAGGCACAGCCTCATCGTTCACGGATTGAGCCAGTCATGAGGCTCGGCGTGCCTTGTATACATTAGGGCAGCCTTCTGCATTTGCGGAGATTCACGTCTGCTGATGCCGACAACAATAGAAAACTGCCATTTACCATTTGCGAACACTCGTGCAATATCGAGACGTGGCAATGAAAGAGCGGCACAGTTAATGCCGTCTGATAACAAGAAGTACAAGCCGTACGGTGTCAAGAACGGCGCACTAAAACAGCTTCGAAGTGCTCGGCAGGGCGCTACTTTCCTGGAAAGCTAAACGGCTTTGGCCGCCTCAAGAAACGGAATTCGATATGCGCAAATGGATTGCCAGTATCGCCGGACTCATAGTCCTCGCGGCCACCGTCTACACACAGATCACCATCTTCGTCGTAGCACCAATCGGCGCGGTTCCAGAAGGCCGCACCATTGTCATCCTGCGTCTCAACAAAACCGAATTTATCGATAGCGCCGACGCCATGTGCGAGCGGCTCGAAGTCGGCGTAAGCCTCCTTTGTCGGGGTATGATGATGGCGGCGGTCGTGAACAAGGGCAGAATCCTTTTCAGACTCCCCTACTCCGAATCCTTGTACCTGATGTCAACCCGTGGAAAAGTCTATGGCCGCTAGCCTTCTCAGTTGCCGCAACACGATGCTTGGAGCGCTCGTTATCCTCACTCCAGTCTCTACTATCGCAGCAATCGAAGACCAGGAAGTCGCGACCTGCGCGGCATCCCAGTGCTATTGCTGACGTTTGGCTTTGCGGCGGGGTATGAATACCTGGTTGTAAAGCTCGCATCACAGGATGACTCCACCTGACCCTCGACTACTGCTAATGCGTTGCGACGCTGATAGCTAGACAATAACAACCCGACTAGAGCAAGGATGCACAACCATGAAAAAGCTGATCATCTTGGCCATGTGCGTAGCAGTGGCCGCGTGCGAAAAGCCAACCCTTGATAGCTCCAGTGACAAGGCGTTCACAGCTTCGCTGGACAAGGTCGTTGCGTCTCTGCCAGAGGAACAACGCAGTCAATTCCAATCTGATGTTGCATACCTCGCGATGCAGTCTATGGATCTGGGCGCGATTATGTCGGGCAAATCCCCTACTGACGTTGCCGGAGACATGCGCGCTCAGTTCACAGGAAAAACCGGTGAACAGGTCATCGCTCAGGCGGCCGCAGCTCGCGTTGAGCAAGAGCGTCGCGAACGCGAACAGGCGCTTGCTGAGATTCAGGAACTGCTGGCCAAGCAGCAGACTGCAGCAGAAGCAGCCGCGCAGCTGGCGCAGTTCAAGGTCACCCGCTCGCGCTTCTACAAGCAGCAAAGCTCCAATCGATTCCTGGGCCCCGAGCCCGTTATTGAACTGGACGTAACCAACGGCACAAGCAGCGCAGTGTCCCGCGCGTACTTCCGCGGTACGATTGCGTCACCTGGTCGTCAGGTGCCTTGGCTAAATGACACGTTCAACTACGAAATCAGCGGCGGCATCGAACCAAGCGAATCAGTGTCTTGGGCTTTGGCGCCGAACCGGTTCACCGACTGGGGCAAAGTTGAGGCTCCCGAAGATGCCATATTCACCGTTGAGGTTTACCGCTTGGACGGTCCTGATGGCAAAGCCCTCTATGACGCATCGGGCCTCAGCGAGCGAGAACTACAGCGACTTGCGAGCCTCCAAGAGAAGTTTGGAGGCTGAAACGGTGTTCGACTTCCACTTCTGGCATGCCCTGTTTGAGGGTAAGCGCTGGGGCCTTGGCAGCTGTTTGAGGCGGAGGTGGTGCTGGTGGTTTGTGGGGTGGTGGCTGTATGGACAGGCATGCCTTAGTACTTAAGGATTAGGCTATGAATGACGGGATTTCAAAGATACGCACAGGCCTCTTACTGCCCGGGTTCCAAGAGATGGCCTACGGTCCGACGCGCCCACTTAAAGGGGTTGCGGCCACATCAGACGGAGAAATTGCTGTAGTGGCAAAGCGGGTTCCAACGCGAGAGATAGCTGTCGAAGCTATTTGCGCCACTCTAGGGCGGCAACTGGGCCTCCCTATACCTGAGCCCATACTGCTGTTTCACGATGGAGCATGGTATTTCGGTAGCGTCCTAATGAATCACCCAGACCTGGCGAGATTTATCGAGACCACGGAGTCAGCGGTGATTGATGAGCTGTCATGCTGGCCTCCGCTTCTACAGGCAGCATGCTTCGACGAACTAATAGTTAACCCGGACCGCCACAACGAAAACTTGCTGTACGATGGGAACGGGTTCTTCCTGATTGATCATGGACTGTGCATTCCAGCGGGCATGTCACCTACCGACTACAGTGAAGACTATCACTGCAACAGACTTCTGGATCTAAAGATATCAAACCTCAAGTGCGAACTAGATACACAGCGGGCGCTGCGAGATGCGCGGCGTTGGTCTGGAATGGTTTCAGAGGAAAGCATCAGCAGCGCAAGAGATTCGATGAGTGGCGCTGACCCTGATATTGCAGATAAGCTTACTCGTTTTGTTCGGTCGCGAATTACTATCCTGTCAGGAATTCTGGAAGAACGTATTAACCCCGGCCCCCAAGGGAGGCTAGATCTTCATGATGAACATAACGGAGCTTAAGGCATCCCTGCCTCCCATGCCAGATTATCGGGGGTCGTGGAGCCCTATCTATCTGGAGCCCATGATTGCGTCCGGTGAAAGGCTAACCGTTGCAATCGCAGCTGTGTCTGATTACGGGGACTTCGAAGTACACCCAGCTATCCGTCCCCATGTAATAGATGCGATGTTCGGACCTCAGAGCTCTGCAATTTCAAAAATAATATCTTTGATTTGCGCTTCTGCGCAGAACCATATCCGGGACGTTAAAGCTCTATCTGGCTGGGTCCCGCCAATGTCCGGGGTATCCATTGGGGCCGCCAGACGGGCTGCGTCTTACGACCTTACTGGCATTTTGAGACAGGCTATCATGATGACGGCGAGCCTGTCGGCTTTGGATCTAGATCCGGACAGCGAAGATACTGACGACGAAAGCTGGGATCGCCAGCAAGATGCGCAAGACAGATGGCCGACACTATTTCGGAAAGCGGCGCTTGCCAGCGATCCTCGCATAGAGACTTTCTTTAACAGGTCATTTCAGCTTTCTCGAGTAGCAAGACCTACTAAAATTTTCTATCTGAGCGATAAAGTTGCCATCAACACTGGGAAGCTGGTACCTGGCGCCTCGCTGCCACGGACTCTTGAGCAAAATAAAGCCAAGATGTTTGATTTGCTCGGGGTGCGCGATAAAGACGAGCGTCTTTTCGCTCGCTCACATTATGAGCTAGTCGTGTTTCGGCCTTCCTCCGATGATCCGCTTTACAGCGAAAAGCAGCTCGCTACGCTGAGGCAAGCCATGGAGTCTCTATCAGTAACAGGCAAAGAGCATCAGCTTCGGGTTTCGCCCGTTTCATCCCCAGAAGAAGCTGCAAAAAAACTGCTAACGGCAGAGGCTGCTTAGCTTTTTACCGCCTCCTCTCCCAAGCCCGCACAGAGCGGGCTTTTTTGTGCGATCACTACAGAGCGGTAACCAGTCTGGCCTGCTGAAGCACCGTCATCTGACGGTTTTGCTCGCATAACACGATAACGCCTTCTTCGCTGAAAACTTTTATTCTGTAATTCAAGCCACATAGGGAAGTAGGATCAAACGACTCGCCCACAACAACGACTCATCTGGCGAGCTCCAGCACCGCTTGTTCTGATCAATTGTCTGCTCCAGATCAGGGGAGTAGCGTCGTTCTCGAAGCCGGGCTGTATCACTGGCGCAGTAGTGACAGAACCTCGATCCTGGAGGACTGACCAGTCTGCAGCCTGAGCACTCAGCACCTAACCCGTCCCACTCGCGCACCGCCTGAAACATCGTAGCGACAATCAGGGCCTCTCGCTGTGTCCGGGTATGTTCAATTCCCTCACCGCCACGCCCGGTGGTCCTGGCTAGCGCACGCTGTGCCTCATGGTGCAAAGCCAGCGCTTCTAAGCGCTCCCGTTGCTGCTCGCTTGGTCTAGCAGCCACCAAAGCTGCAGCTTCAATTCGCTCGATTTCTGCCTGCTGCCACTCTGCATTCAGCAGCGCGGCCTCCAGTTCCAGCTCGGCATGAGCCCGAGCAACCAGAGCCTCGCCTTTCAGCGAACGAATCCAGGTGCGGTTGAGGGGGTTATCCAGCACCGCATGCTGAAATACCATTTCATCGTTGATGTCCGCATCAGAGAGTCGATGCAGATCAATTTCGATACTTGAAACATCCATAGCCTGCAGCCGGCGCTTGCGCTCATGCTCCTGACGCGACGAGCATTTGATGCGCACAATCAGGTTGTGCCCGTGCAGAGAAAGCCTGGCGTGAGCTCGCAGATCATCGAGGTCTACGAACCGTTCAACGTTGTCAGGGACAATCGACACAGCGTCAAAGCCAACATCCCTGATAACGCTTCTGCCGCTTTTCAGAAAAATACTGACTCGTTCAGCGAATGAGGGCAGCTGCAGCCGCTGGTGCTGAGCGATCAGTTGTAGTGCGGCCCGTCGGATACCCTCTGACCGACCACGGCTACACTCATCCAGCTCAGCATGCCGAAAGTACGGAAGGCGCTTCTCACCCTGATTGGCGGCAACTAGGGGGCGACGGCACGCAGGGCAGATACAGCCGCAACGCAGGCCGTTCTCTACCTCATAAGCACGAAGCATGATCCCGTCACGCTCGCCCAACGGTATAGCCAAACCTGTCATTATGCCGTCCCTGGCTTCACCATCCGCGTCAGATATCGAGTGCGGGCAGGTTGTTGACGATTTTCTGGGTTTCGAGACTCACGGTGACTACGCGCTGGAACAGCTCCAGTGGGTATTTGGGATTACCCATGGTTTCGTTGGCCCAGTCGTTGGCGTCGTTAACGATGCCGCTGGCCTTGTCGTGACGGACCGCTTGGCGCTCCATCACCCAGTCCAGCGCGGCCTTGCCGTTGACCACATAGTCCCAGGCCTCTAACGGGATCCCTTTCAGCGTGATCTTGCCGTTGTAGATCACGGTGCTTCGGTCATTCACGCTCTTGCCGGTTTCCGGGTCTTTTTTCTTGGCGAACTTCATTTTCTCGACGCGGTAATCCGCGTCAGTCAGCTTGCCCTTGGCCTCGATGGTCAACGGGTATGGCTCGACGGTTTCGTAGTTAAGGTGAAGCTCAGCCAGGGCTCGTCCTGCTTTGCTGAAAGCCCAAAAGTCCGCCGCTTGCTTCACCGCTGGGATGCGCGGTAGCTCCTTGCTTAGGTTGTCGGCAAAGCGTTCGCGGTAGTCCTGTGAGTGCAAGATACCGTAGACGTAATAAAACAGATCTTCCTTGCTGATCTGCTCACCGGGGTACGCGGCCTGGAAATGCGCCAGACCGCCATCGGTAATGGCATCACGGCGGCGAAGGCCTACCTCGGCTTGCTCGGCCAGAAGATCATTACTAGAAGCTTGACCAGCATTGTCATACAGGTACAAAGGAAAGCACTGTGTACCTCCATCGGTTTGCAGCTCCGGGACACAGTCAACAATCAGAGCAAGCTGGCCGCTTTCAGATGGTCGCTGCTTCACCATGATTAGGAGATTCTGCGAGCTGGCGCTCGGAAACATACGAGGTAGCTGATTCACATACGCGTTAAGCATCCGGTCAAAGTAACAATGCAGCTTTGTGAAAGGCCGATATAAACAAGTAATAAACCCGGTTTCGTTGACACTTGCATATTTCCCCTTAGCACAGTCGTTGCGCAATCCTCGAGTCCAACTGATTTTCTTTGCGTCCGCATTCACAAAATCGGCGACAGCCTGAGCCCTGGTTTTAGAGTCCATTTTTGTAGTGACGCAGATAAAACGTTCAACCTCTTGGTTATAAAAATCGACCATCGAGGTCACATTACCTTTCAGCAGACTCTCTGAGCTGTTGAAAACCCATGCATCCCTTCCTGTTTCCAGCCCTCTTGAGTAGTTATCAAAAAGCGCTGTAGGGCTGCTACCGTTTTTAGCTCCCAACACGATAAACTCACTAAAACTGTCGTCTCGTTGCTTCAACCAATCGCCATGGTCATCCGGCGCAATGGATTGCCACTGCTCGATTCCAGAAATGCTTACGAAGGAAGCAATCTTCTCCAACTTTTCCTCTCGGCTGAGGTAATCGCCGAGGTCATGGAAAAATATCTGGCCATGCTCCTGCGCGTCCGGGTTTTTAACCAACATGGAGATAGCAATAGGGGCACGGCTACCGCTGCCGAAAATCTTGCCTCCCTCCTTGCGCGAAGTCTCACCACTGGTCCGCTGATTACCTCGAAGGTGGAACACGTACAGGCTAGAGAATTCATCGGCCAAGCATTTGCGCAGTCCGTCTGCAGTGTTGGCCTCTACAAAACCCGCGTTAGTTACAAAGCCGATAATCCCGGCATCGCCAATCCGGTCACTGGCCCAGCGAATGGCTCGAATGTAGCTATCGTATAGCGCGTTCTTGTTGTTGGCGCCTGAGCGAGCAGCGTACGTAGTCCGTATGCGCTCATCTAGGCAGGGATAAGCGACGTTCGCATTGTTGGCATTGGCATCGCCCTGCCCCACCGAGTAGGGCGGATTGCCCACAATCACCCGAATATCCAGTTCTTTCTGCCGCTTCCGGCGGGCGCTGTTGTCCTCAAGCAACTCGTCAACCAGATCATCCTTCTCGTACATCTGGAAGGTGTCGGTAAGGCAGATGCCTTCAAACGGCGTGTATTCGTCGATCACTTGCCCGTGGTAGGCCGCCTCGATGTTGATGGCGGCTATGTAGTAGGCCAGCAAGACCAGTTCGTTGGCGTGAATTTCGTTGCGGTACTTGTGTGGCAATTCTTCCGGTTTGATCAGCCCGGACTGGATTAGCCGAGTGATGAATGTACCCGTCCCAGTGAACGGATCGATAATGTGGACACCTTTGCTGCCCAAGGTCTGGCCGAACTCTTTCTGCAGCAGGTGGTTCACACTGTGCAGGATGAAGTCGACCACCTCGACGGGGGTGTAAACGATACCCAAGCGCTCAGTCATCTTGGGAAAGGCGTTGCGGAAGAACTTGTCGTATAGCTCAACGATAATTTTTTGCTTACCCTGAGCGCTGTCGATGCCAGCCGCACGCTGACGGACGCTCTGATAGAACTTCTCCAGGGTATCCGCTTCTTTGGCCAACTGATGCTCGTTCAGTGCGTCTAACACGCTCTGCATGGCTTTGGACATGGGGTTGTGGCTGGCGAAGCTGTACTCGTCGAACAGCGCATCAAACACTGGTTTGGTCACCAAGTGCTGAGCCAGCATCTCGACGATTTCTCCATCGGTGATGCTGTCATTGAGGTCATCGCGTAGTTCTGCAGCAAAGGCTTCAAAGGTTGCCTTCTCGCTGATGTACTCGGGATTTTCCAGTATGCCCTGAATGCGGTCGATGTGAGTTCGAGCGATCTTGGCAATGTCGTTGGCCCAGTCCTCCCAATGGTGACGATTTCCGCATTTATCGACGATCTTGGCGTAAATAGCGCGTTCTATTTCACCCACCTCATAGGTGAGGTCGCCCTGCTGGGTCATCTGCCCTTCTACTTCGAATTTTGGGCGCTTCTCACCAATACCGTATTGGCCTTTGCCAGCCTGCGTATTCTTGGTGCCGCTGCTCTTTGCCTTTCTATCTACCTTATCGGTGATGGCAATCACTTCCATTTTACGCGGGTCAGAACCAATCAGGTCGAGCTTATTGATCATCGAATCGAAGCTGTCGTCGTGAGAGCGCAACGCCTGAAGTACTTGCCAAACGACCTTATAGGTTTTGTTGTCGTTAAGCGCTTCGTGCGCCTGCATTCCGGCAGGAATCACCACCGGCAGCACGACGTAACCGCGCTTTTTGCCTGGCGCATTACGCATGACACGCCCTACCGACTGCACAACGTCTACTTGTGAGTTACGCGGCGTGAGGAATAGCACGGCGTCCAGGGCTGGCACGTCTACGCCCTCAGACAAGCAACGTACGTTACTGAGAATCCGACAGGTGTTGGCTGGCGGTTCCTCTTTAAGCCAGTTGAGCTTGACCTCTTTCTGGCTGGCATTCATGCCACCGTCAACGTGCGCGGCTTCACAGATCAACCGGTCGGTTTCATCGATCTCTTCAGCCTCCTGGTAGGCATCCACCACCGACTTGAAAGTGTTAGCGATATTGACGGAGCTGACCTTGTGTTTTGTGCCCTTATAGCTGGGCGAAATGACCTGACAAAAGGCCACCGCGCGCTTCATTGGCTGGTCATCACCCAGCAAGTGCTCAGATAATCCCTGCTTGGCCAAAGCCTTCCAGCAGCCGACGATCTTGGCAGCATCGTCCACCTTGAGCTGGTTATCCTCGTCTTTCAGCAGCTCTTGAAGACGACGACTGATAACGCTCTCTTCGACTGTAAGCACCAACACTTTGTAGTCAGTCAACAGCCCGCGCTGAACCGCCTCGGAGAAGTTGATGACGAAAAGCTCTTTACCGAAGAGCGTTTCATCATCCATAGAGCACAGGGTCACTTCGCCCTGCTCGGCCTTTACCTTCGCGCTGTCGCCGTAGATGCGGGGGGTGGCCGTCATGTACAGTCGCTTGCTAGCGCGGATATAGTCAGCGTCGTGAACACGCACGAAAGCACTTTCGTCGTCATCGCCAAAAGTAGCGCCGGTAGTGCGGTGGGCTTCGTCGCAGATAATCAGGTCGAAAGCTGCAAGGCCGTGATCATGTTGAGCTCGGCTAACCACGTCGATGGAATGGTAGGTGGAATACACCACGCTCATGTGTTCAGCATCAGAGCGCTTGAGCATTTCTGATGCGAGGCGATCTGCTTTGGTGGTAGCCGGATAGCGCAGTTCATGGGTGAAGGTCTGGACGGCGTCGTCCTCTGCCTTGCGCTTTTTGCCTACGTCGCTATCGGAGCAGACGGCAAAGCTGTGAAGCGGCGTGTCGCTCTCTTGGGTCCACTCGGTAAGCGTTTGAGATAACAGCGAAAGACTTGGCACCAGAAACAGCACGCGCTTGCCCTTGCCTGCCAGGTGCTCAGCTATTTTTAAGCTAGTAAAGGTTTTGCCGGTGCCGCAGGCCATGATTAACTTGCCACGCTCGGCCTGTTTCAGACCGGCAGCGACCGCATTGAGAGCCGTCTGCTGATGCTCACGGAGTTGCTTGCGCGCCTTTAAGGCAACAGGCTGACT
>Ga0070754_10003780_pt1 | contig 10587 bp, 8 predicted proteins | sample VirMetDEL_Sep_01_FD_75181 | JGI IMG/M metagenome (GOLD analysis project Ga0070754, IMG submission 75181) | Aqueous microbial communities from the Delaware River and Bay under freshwater to marine salinity gradient to study organic matter... | ecosystem: Environmental > Aquatic > Marine > Coastal... | reverse complement strand
CGTCAACCGCGCGACGGTCGTAGAGAAGTACCGGTTGGTCAAAAGCGTCGACCGGGTAGGGCGCATGGCCGATACCCAGGAGTTCGCGGACTTCCGTTTCCCCAAGTCCAAGTTCGACCCTGAGTGCCTGGCTGAATTATTGGAAGTTGCGCCATCAACGGTCGAGGTGCAGGGCGATACGGTGCTGGTGCGTCACTGCTGGACCGAGCGGCGGATGACGCCGCTGAACATCTACGTGGAAAATGCCAGTGAGCAGCAGGTCCAGGAGGCACTGGAGGATTATGGCTTGGCGATCAAACAACTCGCTGCGGCCAATATCTTTCCCGGCGATATGCTGTTGAAGAATTTCGGTGTGACTCGTCATGGTCGGGTGGTGTTCTATGACTACGACGAGATCTGCTTTCTTACCGAGGTGAACTTCCGCTACATCCCCGAGCCCCGCTATCCGGAAGATGAAATGTCCGCCGAGCCCTGGTATTCGGTTGGCCCGAATGATGTCTTTCCCGAAGAATTTCCGCGCTTTCTGTTCGCCGATATCAAGCAGCGCCGGCTGTTCGCCAAGCTGCATGGCGAGCTATACGACGCCAACTATTGGAAAGGCCTGCAGCAAGCGATAAGCGATGGCAAGGTGATCGATGTCTTTCCATACCGACGAAAGGTGGAAGTTACCCAATGAGCGACCGCCGGGTGAGATTCGCTGAACGCTCAGCGTTTGTTCCGGTCGCAATTTATAGAGCCGGATGAAGGCCACTCTGCCTGAATAAGCTGCAACATCTACCACAGGCGGCTGTGCAATTCTTGGGTTATGCTCATACGAAGCCCCAAGGCTCCACCAAGACCCGTTACAAGCAGGAGGGTTAAATCATGAAAGCATGGCTCAGTAGTGTGTGCTGGAATCTGGGAGTGGCGCTTGGCTTCATCGAACCGCCTCGTCTGCAACCCATTCCGATATGCGCCCAGCGAGACAAATCAGCGACTTCGCGCCGCTGATTCGATGACGATGCGGGGGCTGAGTCGTTCAGCGCCCTGGCATAACTGGACCACCCCGTTCTATAGCGCGTCGATAAGCGGGGCGGTCATGTATCCGTTGCAGGAACGCCATCAGCCGAGGGCGGTTGGCGTCCAGTCCTGCGCGGGCTTGCGCAGCTTCTAATGGGAAGCTCATCTGTATATCCGCAACGCCGAATTCTTCTCCTGCAAACCATAGATTGTTCTCCAGTTCGCTTTCCATATAGTCCAGATGCAGCTTTAGTTGCGGGCCGATGAATGCTTTGTCGGCACCCTTGGCGATTGCCCGCGCTACAGGGCGGATAAAAAAAGGCATCGGCCCCTTGGCGACGCGGTCGAATACAAGTTTGAGCAATAGCGGCGGCATGGCCGAGCCCTCCGCATAATGCATCCAGTAGCGAAAGCGGAGATATTCCGGGGAGCCCGATGGCGGGACCAATCGGCCTTCGCCGTAGCGCTCGACGAGATATTCGAGAATCGCGGCTGACTCGGCCAATGTCAGTTCACCATCAGTAATAACTGGCGACTTGCCCAGCGGGTGCACGTTTCTCAATTCGGCTGGCGCCAGCATTGTCTTTGGATCCCGCGCGTAGCGTTTGATCTCGTAAGGCAGCTGCAACTCTTCCAAAAGCCAGAGCACGCGTTGCGAGCGGGAATTTTCCAGATGGTGCAGCGTAATCATCGGCGCGTGCCTCCTCGTTATCATGAAGGTGATCAGCATAGCCTGCCGTCACGTTTCCGCTCGCTGTGGCAGACTTCGCTTCCCTGCAGGAGCCGCCATGTCCCGTCCGCAATGCCCGCGTTGTCAGCGCCCATCGAGCCACTGCCTCTGTGCGCTTATCCCTTCGCTTGCCAGTAGAACCCAAGTGCTGATCTTGCAGCACCCGAGCGAAACCGGACATGCGCTGAATACGGCTCGTCTGGTGGCGCTCGGCCTGACCAACGCCGAGTTGCGTGTAGGGGAGTCGTTCGATGATTTGCCTGTCGAGGATGGCACCGACAGCTTCCTGTTATTTCCCGGCGACGATGCCTTGCCGCTCATGGAACTGGCGATGAGGGCCGAGCCGTTGCGATTGATCGTACCGGATGGCACCTGGCGCAAGGCCCGCAAATTGCTGTACCTCAATCCGCGTCTAGCCACTTTGCCTCGCGTGGCGTTGCCCGCGGGGATGATGTCCCGCTATCGACTGCGCAAGGCCCCGGTGCCCGGTGCGCTATCGACGCTCGAAGCGATAGTGACGGCATTGAATACGCTGGAAGGAGCCGGACGCTTCGATCCCTTGCTGCGGCCGTTTGAAGCCCTGATCGAGGCGCAGATAGACGCTATGGGCATGGATGTATACCAACGCAACCATGGCGTTTAACGGCAGAACGAGCGCTGGCTGGGCACCTAGCGGGAAGGGAGCGTTTTCAGACGGAGGACATATATCGTCACCAGCGTCGCACTGATCAGCATGCTGATCCGTGCCCAAGGCAGCGGCACCAGCCAGCACGACACGCCGATGCTGAGCCACATCGTTGAGATTGTGTAGATTTTCGCCTTCAGCGGGACCCCGTTACCTTCCAGATAATCCCGGAACCAGGGGCCCAGCCTGGGATGTGTCACCAGCCAGTCGTAGAAACGCCGCGAGCTACGTACGAAGCAGGCGGCGGCGAGCAGGAGAAACGGCGTAGTGGGTAGGACCGGCAGGAAGATGCCGATGACACCCAGGGCGACGCTCAGCCAGCCGACCACCAATAGCGCGTAACGCGCAACCGGGTTGCGATACGTCGGAATATCGCGGTGGGCCAAGAGGCTATCCGCGTATCAGTGCCGGCGCGGCTTGAGTAGCGCTGGCTTTTCTTCTGGGGCGTGGCAGATCAGATACAGCGCTGTAAGAATCTCGGGAATCTGCGAGACCATTTCATCGACCAGCTCCGGATCTGTGGCGATGTCGCTGAATTCGGGTTGCTCATCGAAAAGCCCGGAGCCGACCATGATCGGCAACAGCAGTTCGCTGACTTCTTCCTCAGCCTCTTCGAACCACACCGCTTCACGCATGAACACGCCTTCCATGAAGCCGATGCACCAGCCGCGCAGGTCGGATTCGTCAGGCTCCTCACCCATGTCCAGCTCGCAGGGCAGCTCCATGTCCTCGTCACTGGCCAACTGACGGGCGATATGCGCCTTGAGCTGAATGAGCGTCGCCTCGATGGCTTCGCGCTCGGTGTCGTCGGTGTACTGCGGGGGTTCGGCGAACAGCGCGTCGATCCATTCGCGCTCGGGCACCTGCTCTGAGCAGATGCACAGGGCGGTCAGGTAGCCGTGCGCGGCGATGTAATCCAGCGCTTCTTCATGCAGGTCATCTGCGTCCAGAAACACTTGCAGGCGGGCGAGTTGCTCGGCGAATGACATCGATGACTACCTTGGATTGGAAACAGCGGTGATTCTAGACGAGCTACGGGTCTCCGGCTACCGCGCGCTATAACGCTGCAGCGGCCGCGTCAGCTTTTTCCGGCTCTATGCCTTCGACAGATGGAAAAAACCTTCCGGAGTTCAACCGAAATGGCCGTGTCGTCCGGCTATCGCGTCGTAATGCTGTTCAGCCTGAACGGTACGCCGGTGTCGCGTATACTCGCGCGTCTTGTTTCGGAGACCGGCATGCTCGATCAGGCACAGCGCATTCTCAAAGATGTTTTCGGCTACGACGCGTTTCGTGGCAACCAGGGTGCGATCATCGAGCGCGTGGCCAGTGGCGGCGATGCCCTGGTACTGATGCCGACCGGTGGCGGCAAATCGCTTTGCTTCCAAGTGCCGGCGTTGCTTCGTGACGGGCTGGCAGTGGTGGTGTCGCCGCTGATTGCGTTGATGGACGATCAGGTGGCTACGCTCGAGGAGCTTGGCGTTGCGGCTGTGGCGCTCAATTCCACACAGAGTCCAGAGCAGCAGCGTGAGATCGCCGATCGCTTGCGTCGCAACGAAATCAAAATGCTCTATCTCGCGCCCGAACGGCTGGTTCAGCCGCGCATGCTGGCGTTTCTGCAGCGCTTGCAGATCGGTTTGTTTGCCATCGACGAGGCCCATTGCGTCTCGCAGTGGGGTCATGATTTCCGCCCTGAATATCTCCAGCTCGGACAGCTTGCGGAGTACTTCCCTAACGTGCCGCGGCTTGCCCTGACGGCGACAGCGGACAAGCGAACGCGGGAAGAGATCGTTCAGCGGCTGCATTTGGAAAACGCAGAACGCTATTTATCCAGTTTCGATCGACCGAACATTTTCTATCGTATCGTGCCGAAGGAGCAGCCGCGCAATCAGTTGATGGCCTTCCTCAGCGAGCGCCGTGGAGATGCAGGCATCGTCTATTGCCTGTCGCGTAAGAAGGTCGATGAAACTGCGGCGTTCCTGACCGAACAGGGCTTTCCCGCGTTGCCTTACCACGCCGGGTTGCCAAACGATCTCCGAGCTTTTCACCAAAAGCGCTTCCTCAATGAGGAAGGTCTGATCATGGTTGCGACCATCGCCTTCGGCATGGGCATCGACAAGCCCAACGTGCGCTTCGTCGCGCATCTGGACCTGCCCAAGTCGCTGGAAGCCTATTATCAAGAAACCGGCCGTGCGGGACGTGACGGCCTGCCTGCCGATGCCTGGATGGCGTACGGCCTGCAAGACGTCATCTTCCTCAAGCAAATGCTCAACAATTCCGAAGGTGACGAGCGGCACAAGCGCCTCGAACAACACAAACTCGACGCCATGCTGGCGCTGTGCGAGGAAACCCGCTGTCGGCGTCAGGTGCTGCTGGCGTATTTCGACGAGCAGATGCCGGAGCCTTGCGGCCACTGCGACAATTGTGTCGACGGGGTGCAGACCTGGAATGCCACCGAACCCGCGCGCCAGGCGTTGTCGGCTATCTACCGCAGCGGCCAGCGTTACGGTGTCGGGCATCTGGTCGATATCCTGCTCGGTCGTGACAACGAAAAAATTCGCAGCCTTGGTCACCAGCACTTATCGGTGTTCGGTGTCGGCAAGACGTTGTCCGAAGGGGAGTGGCGCTCGCTGTTCCGCCAGCTGGTCGCACGCGGTTTGGCCGATGTAGATCTGGACGGTTTCGGCGGACTACGGCTCAGCGACAGCTGCCGCGCATTGCTGCGTGGCGAAGTCACCTTGGAGTTGCGCCGCGAGTTGGCTACCAAGACGCCTAAGTCAGCCGCCAGTGCGGCAAGTCAACTAGTGCGTAGCGAAGAGCGCGAAACCTGGGAGGCGTTGCGCACCTTGCGTCGCAAGCTGGCCGAAGAGCATGGCGTGCCGCCGTACGTGATCTTCCCGGATGCGACCTTGCTAGAGATGCTCCGCAGCCAGCCAGGCTCTCTCGGTGATATGGCGCGCATCAGTGGCGTCGGCGCACGCAAGCTGGAGCGTTATGGCCAGGCGTTTCTGGAAGTGCTGCAAGGCACGGCAAGTGCCGTCAGATCGCCGGCCGATGTCCGTCACGAGCTGATCACACTGGCGCGCGCGGGCATGACGCCAGCGCAGATCGCTCGTCAGCTCGATTGCAGCGAAAAGAACGTCTACGCCATGCTCGCCGAGGCGATCGGCCAGCAGCAGCTCAGCCTGGAACAGGCTTTGGATTTGCCCGAAGAGCTGCTCGGTGAGATCCAGGAGGCCTTCCTCGATGGCGAGGGCGAGCTCCCGCCCGTTGCGGCAATTGCCGAGCTATTTGCCGGGCGAGTGCCTGAGGCCGTGTTGTTCTGCGTGCGGGCCTCCCTCCAGGCCGAGTTCGAACTTTAGCGCGGCACGCCTAACATGCGGCGTCATGCCGCTGTGCTTGTTGGTCACGAGGTCTGGAGTGGGCGTCGTGCAACTCACGGTTACGTTCTCAGGTCGATGGTGGCCTTGCCAGTATTTTAGAGCTGTGATTAGCTCACTAATAATTAGCTTTTTCAGGAAATCCGCTCCATGTACCCCGACCAACACCGCTTCGCCATGCAGTTGGCGCAACTCTCGCGTAGCTGGCGCGCCGAGCTGGATCGCCGACTGGCGGATCTCGGCCTTTCGCAGGCACGGTGGTTGGTTCTTCTCCACCTGGCTCGTTTCGATCATGACCCTACCCAGCGCGAGCTTGCTCAGAGCGTTGCAGTCGAAGGGCCGACATTGGCGCGCTTGCTGGACGGTCTCGAGGCGCAGGGACTGGTCCATCGCAAGGCTGCGCCGGGAGATCGTCGGGCCAAGCTGATCACGCTCGGCGCTCCGGCGCGTCCGCTGATTGAAAAGATAGAAGCGATATCCACCCAGGTCCGCGAGGAACTCTTCGATGGCATCGACGAGGACGACCTGCGCAAGTGCCAGCAGGTTCATGCGCGCATTCTTGCCAATCTGGTCAAGCGTTAGCAGTCTCTTTTCTTCTGAAGACACCGACTCCCGCATGCCTTAAAGCGGTATTTGCATGGGCTTGCGCCCCGATCGATACGCGCCAGTGCGTTACGCATTGATCGTTGCATCGCGATGCCCTCACTCCCGTATCGAGCAAAAATTCCTGGCGCCTTACGGCACGAGTGCCCTTCGGCTACCCGTCTGTCTTTTGACGCTAGGCTGAAATTCGTCAATGATGGCACAATGCCTTATCGCATCAGCCGACGGGCTGCATAAACCTTTTCTAGGTTTCGTCGATAACTGCGTCACAGGTTGAGCATTCAAACAGGTGAGCCGGCGATCAATCGTGCCGGACGTGCCGTTGCTGCGGAGGTCATATGGCCCTTGGTCGTCGAGTATTGTTGTCAGTAGCGGGTGGCTCGCTGCTCTATTCCGGCATGGTTTCAGCGCTGGGAATGGGCGACATCACGCTTTACTCGGCGTTGAACCAGCCGTTGGGTGCTGAAATTGATTTGCTGGATGTGGGTGAGCTTTCAGCCGACGAGATACGTGTGGTGCTGGCGTCCAGCAGAGATTTCGAGCGCGTCGGCGTCGAGCGCCTGGATTTCTTGCAGAGTCTTACCTTTACGCCAGTGATCGAAGGGAATCGCAGCCGCATACGTGTCACGTCCAATAAGCCGGTCCGCGAGCCCTACCTGAATTTTCTGGTGGAAATAACGCGCGCCAGGAGTCGGCTGTTGCGCGAATACACGGTCCTGCTCGACCCGATGCCCAGTGAACCGCAGTTCACGGCCAGTGCGATCGTTAGCGCTCCGCAAGCCGCGGTTTCGCCAGTGCGTACCGAGTCGTCGCGTTTCGTGCCGCCCGCCGCTCTGCCGCAGGCGTCTCTAGGCAAGCGCCACGTCGTTGCGAGCGGCGAAAGCCTGTGGACGATCGCCAGTGCGTATATGGCGGCAGGCGGTCAGGGCTCGTTGTCGCAATTCATGCAGGACATCCGGGTGCTGAATCCAAACGCCTTTGCGGATGGCGACCCGAGTCGACTCAATGCAGGTGCAAATCTGCTGCTGCCAGACGCGGCTGAGCAACCTGCGATTGCGCAGGTGGAACAAGTCGCTGAGTCAGCGTCGATCGATGCGCTGACTCCCATGCCTCAGCCGACCGAGATGACAGCGGCAGAAGACCAGGTTGCTGTTCTGCGCCGGCAGCTGTTCGAAGAATTGGCCGCCAGCCGCGACGAAAATCAGCAGTTGAAACAGATGCTGGTTGAATTGCAGCTTCAGCTCGAACGCGTCAATGCTCAACTTCAGAACCAGCGCAGCCTACCGGAGGCCGCAGCTGAACAGCCCAGTACGGGGCCGTCGACGATCGAACCGTTAGCACCCGTTATCACAACGCCGTCAACCGTCGAGCCGCAAAACTCGGTGGAGCGGGCTGATAGCGCGCCGTCGATTGCGCAGCCTGTCGTGATCAACGCGGCACGCGACGCTGGGTGGCGTGATTGGATGGTGCCTGGCGCAGGTGTGCTGGTTTCGCTGTTGTTCGGGGGCTTTTGGTTCAGCCGTCGCAGCAAGTCTGCAACCAAGGCGCTTGAGGCCACACCCAATAGTTCGATGCTGTCGAAGCGGCTGCCGCCGCCGGCGCTCACGGCGGGCTCGGATATGCCACGCCAGCCGGCACATGCTTCGGTAAGCGAAACCGACGTACTCGAAGCGGCCGATATCTATCTCACCTACGGCCGCCGCGCTGAGGCAATTGACGTGCTGCAGCGGGGCATCGAGCGGGCACCGGATCAGCTAGACCTGCGCCTGCGTCTGCTCGGATTGGTGGCGGAGTCAGGCGATGTGGAGGCGTACCGCGGCGCCGCAGCGGCCTATCTTCAGGCAGGTGGCAATTCGGCGCAGTTGAATCAGTTGGTAGCGTTGCATCCCGCATTGGCCGCCGCCGTGGCACCGGTGGAACCGTTGCAAGACCCAGCGGAGCGGGTAATTGCCGACGCGGAATTCATTCTCACGTTGAACGAGCCCATAGTGGCACCGTCGGTTTCGACGGAGCACCGTTCCGTAATGACCGACCCGCCTGATGATGGCGTCGAAACATCTGCAGTCTCACAGCCCTGGCTGGATGGCTTCGACGAGGTGCTGACGCTGGGTGAGCTGCCATCGCTGCTGGATAACACCGACTCGTTCGCGTCGATGCCATCAGCTGAGGAGATCCGCCAGTTGGAGCCGAACCCCGAACACCTGGTTCGCCTCAATCAAGCCGTGGCCTATATCAAGCAGGGCGACATGGAGAGCGCCTGCAGGATCCTGGAAAGTCTCGCCACTGAAGGTGACGAGCAACAGCGGCAGCAGGTCAATGAGCTGCTCGCTCAGATCGCCTGAGTATCACCTCGGTGGGCTAGCGCTTCTGACACTTCAGCTATGGACGCATCGGATCAGAAGCTGCGTCCGAGGTTCATGTACAAGGCACGCTCGGCTTCATCGTTGAGGCCGTAGCTGAAATTCAGCGGCCCCAGCGGTGTTTCGTAGCCGATGAAAATACTGCCGGCATTGATGTATCCGCTATCGAACTCGTTATCGTTGTTCCATGCGCGACCGCGCTCCAATGACGCACCCAGGTACAGCGGGAAATCCAGCGGCAGGAATGAACGCGGCGTCATCCGTCGGAAATAAATCATGCGCGCCAGGCTGATGTTCTGACCGGAGAGGGCGTCCTGGCGAAAGCCCGATAGTTGCCTTGCTCCGCCGAGCAGAAAGCTGGACGTGACGACCTCCGCGTCGTCCAGCGTACGTCCGTAGCGGCCACCGAAGACCAGCGTATCCACGCCGTGGCTAACCGCTTTGTCCAGACTGAATTCCCACTGACGGTAGCGTTCATCCGAGCCCAGTCCGGGATCATACTGGCGCAGCGTCAACCCGATATCTTCACCTTCACGGGGGAAGTCGACGTTATCCACTGTGTCGAACGAATACTGAAGCTGGTAATAGCCTTCCTCGAAACTGAATTCCGGCAGTTGCTGGTCGCCGACACGGACATCCGCCTCGCCCAATGCCTGCCCAACACCAAAACGTATCTCGCCATTGTTGGCGATCTGCCGGCCGAGGTTGAGCCCATAACCGTAGCGCTGCAGGCGATATTCGGCGATGGGATCATTGTCCAATATTGCTTCTACGTTCTGGGTTTCGGCAAACAGGTTCGGCGCGACGAACCATCGTGAGCCGGCATCCAATGGCTGATAGAACTCGCTGAAGAGTTCTTGGCGGTCACCTACTTGCAGTCGTGTCAGCCATTCGGCGCCCAGCTCGTTAATGCCGTTCTTGCGATAGCTCGCGCCGATGTTGAAGGCGCTGTCGCCACGAAAATCGTCCGAGAGGTTGATGCCGAGGCGCAAATAGTCGGTACCGGAGCGTTTTTCACGGGTGGTGATGACCAGCGTGTTGCCTGGATCGCCATGTACGGCCCGGTATTCGACCTGCTCGAAGTAGTCCAGTCCGTACAGGGTGCCCATGTCCTTCTGCAGGTCCTGCAGATCCAGCCTTTCGCCTGCCTGCTGGCGGATATGTCGACGAATGACCGCATCGCCGACTTTCGAATCATTTTCGATGCGCACTTCGGTAATCAGCGGCGTGCGCGGGTCGGCTGAGCGGGCGAGACTCAGGGCAAGATTGCCGCCGCTCTCGCTACGCATGGCGTTCAGTCGGGCTTCCTTAGCGCTGGCGGCGCGGTAGCCGGCATCGATGAGTTGCTGCGCGCGGCCAAAGTCGGTCGAACCGAACCCCGCCAGCATCGGCTGCACCAATAGATCTTCCGAGCGTAGCGTCGCCAGCTGCTCTTCGGAATTGCGCCGCGTCATCATGGTGATCGATTGATTGAGCACGTCGACGACAGTGAGCAATTGCTCGCGCGACTGCAGCGGCGATCCGATATCCACCACGATCAGCCGATCCACGCCCATGTCTCGGGCGACGTCCATCGGAATGTTGTCGACCATGCCGCCATCGACGAGCAGGCGACCGTCCACCTCGACAGGTGCAAATACTGCCGGAATCGACATGCTGGCGCGGATCGCCTGGGGCAGATGGCCGCTGCGAAAGATCACCTTCTTGTCGTTGGCGATGTCGGTTGCCACTGCGCGAAAGGGGATCGGCAGACGGTCGAAGTCACGGGTGTCGCTGGTATGTACCAAGAGGCGTTCGAGCAGCAGGGCGAGGTTCTGACCCTGAATCACGCCG
>Ga0070754_10003779_pt1 | contig 10587 bp, 6 predicted proteins | sample VirMetDEL_Sep_01_FD_75181 | JGI IMG/M metagenome (GOLD analysis project Ga0070754, IMG submission 75181) | Aqueous microbial communities from the Delaware River and Bay under freshwater to marine salinity gradient to study organic matter... | ecosystem: Environmental > Aquatic > Marine > Coastal... | reverse complement strand
TCTTCCATTATCCAATAAACGAGTTTGAGAGAGCTTATTCAAATATTGATAAGGAAAATAGAAGCACTTTGTCAGATATGTTAGCATTACAAAGAGAGCTAATTTTACCACCCAAGTTGAATTACATGACTAAGCGAGATTCAGCAGGTCGTAGATTGGAACAGGATGAGTACGATCCAATTTTACCTCCTTTTGCAATGTATATCTTTGAAGTAACTCAAGATCTAAATCAAGAAGAACTCTCTAAATGGTGGCAGGGTGTATTACCAAGTGTTGGAACTAAAGTCTCTATGGAGAAATTTAACATTTCGCACGACATTAAAGCAGGTGAAATTATTAGCCCAAGTGTTTTAAATAATGATCTATTTGGTGGTAAGCTACCAAAAGAAATGAGATTTAAAGTGTTTAAAGCAAAATACAAGAGAAACTTTACTTATAGCGAAATTAAGAATAAATCAATTTATGGAACTGAGCCTGTCAATTCTATCTTTGGTTACAACTATCCACACGACTTCTACTCTTTGATTGAAATGGCAAAAGTTGATTTGGGTCTAGAATATGAAGGAGATGATGAATAATGGCTGATATTTTTGATAAAAAACAAGAAGTGTTAGACGTTATTCTGACCCGCGAAGGTCGCGAATTCATGGCTAAGAGCAAATTTAAGCCAGCCTACTATGAATTTTATGACGCTGATATTGTTTATGAAGCAAATAATAATGAGACACAAAACGCTTCGAAAGATAGAATTAAAGAAGGGCTGTATAGTAAAGCCATATCAGCAATTGATCAGATTAGTGCTCAAGGTGGTACGGTAGTTAATGATAACACAAATTTGTTAAAAAATCCTATCGGAAGCTATCAAATTCAGAATGAAAATGCACCTGCGTGGCAGGTCACCTTTAATGAAACAGCTTATTTAACTGGCACGTTCTCAACAAACCAGGGAGAGATTTTATTAACTGATCTTGACGATCAGGAAGTTACATCATACCCGCTGACAAGCGTAAACACTTTTGAAGAGAGAGTTCCTCAATTCAATCTTAATGTAAATTATCAATTGTATCAATACGAAGAGAAATTAGCAGACGGTGGTACAAGAACTCAACTTTATTTTGACAACAGGAATCAAGATTTGTTCATAGCTCTTGAAGAATTAAATGTGTTTGAACCTTCGGAAGCAAGAGAATTTGAATTAGAAATTTTTAAGATAGATAAAAATGTAAACAATTCATACAGCTTGAGAAGAATGCAATTTGATGATACAGATCTTGACAATCCAGAGACAGTCGAAAGGTATTTTAATGTTTTATTAGATGAAGAAGCAAGATTTGAAAGTAATTTTAAAAAGAAAGATATTTACTCTGAGATAGTAGCCGATCCAGAAGAACTTTGTGAGCCAGAAATAGGATGATGGAAGTAATAAACGAAATAAATTATACGACTAACTCTACGCTAGAGGTAAATGCCATTTCCTTTGAGTATCAATTTGATGGGCTAAAAAGCTACATTGATTCAAAGTTTACTTTAAATAAAGAAGGCTTAAGTTCAGATTTATATTTTAAGGTATTATTCTTACAGAATAGACAACAAGATCCTGATTTTAGTTCAGCTAAAGAATATTACTTGGGTGAATATGAGGTAGATAAACAAATCAATGTGAGCATAGACACAGACATTTCAGTAAACAACATCTATGTTTATTTAAAAATTTATAATAAAACAAGCTTTTTTCTACAAAAGTATGAAAAGACATTTGCTCAAAATTTAGTTGCTGGGAGCAACATAATAACAAATAGTTTTATAGACCTTAGAATACAAAATAGTAATGCCGTTATCAAATCTTTATCAACTCAAAAAGAAAGATTGTATCAACAATCTCTAGAACAACAAAGGGACGTTTATAAACAAAGTTATCTTTCAAACCTTTTTTACATGTTGAAACCCAATAAGAATGTTGTATTGTTTTTTGGTGTAGATCAAGAAAATTATTTTAAAGACAATAATTTTTTACCGTTTTTAAGTAACGATAGTGATTTCAATAATTATCTTGCCAATAATGATTTTATCAGACAGACTAATTCATTTCTATACAACTCACAAAGCAAAACAATTTTAAACATAGAGCAGCCTGGAATAGATGGGCTTGAAAAAGTATTTGGCACATTCTATCAAGGCAGCTTTACACTCTCTGGTAATGAATTTAAAAAAGAAAATTTTGGACTTGATGTTGAAATACGAATGATAGATGGTGTAACAGAATATGCAAGCGATGTTTTATTACCAGCTTTAGAAAAAGAAAACAATTTTTTAACAACTATAAAAACAGAAAATAACACAATTGTCGGCGTAGCAAGACAAAACATTCTAAAAACATTAGATAGCTTACAAGGATTAGTATCTGTTACAGCAGACCAGATTGATGATAAGCTTTTAATTTATCAAAATAGCCAAAACATTACAATAAATGATGCCCTTAAGAGATTTTTAATTAAAATAAATGAACAAATTAGCGATCTAATAAAAGAGGCGGTTGATTATAAAAAGGCAAGATCATCAAAAATAGTGACCTTAAAAAGAGATTATGGGCAGATAATAAACGTAAAAGATTCAGAAAGAGCAACAAAGATTATTGACTTTAATGAAAGTGAAGAATCAATAAACTCAATTAACATACCTGAATACAGACAAAGAGCAGATTTAGAGGCGCAGAAGTATTTTAATAATGACATTAACAGCAGCGTAACTACTAAGTCTGGAGAGCAAGCTGGAGATTTGAATTCATTATCACTGAGCTACTTGTCAGCTATTTCTTGCTATGTCAGAGACGAAGAAGTTTTAATCAATGATAAAAATGTCTTTTATGATTTCTCTTATGATGATTTACTAAAATACATTACAGCAATAGACAGTATTATCGCAAATGATATAAACTATGACATTAAACTCTCAACAACGAATGGACTAGAAAAAGTCACAATGGATGAGTTTTTAACAGAACAAAGAAGCGAGCAGTTAACTACAATTTTGAATTCGTTAACGGTTGCTCAAGTTCCAAGACTGAAAACTGAAAAAGAAAGAAGAGATGTTCTAGGCAGCTTATCTAACGTTATTAAAACTTTTGAAATACCAACGACACTTAGAACAGATGTGTGCGTAGATAACATAAGTGTGTCAGACCCAAGAAACAGCACAACTAAAATAATTGATGTTAGCCCAGAAACATTTTTAGGTAATAATTTATTATCTTTTACCATCTTTAATCAACTTGAACCTTTTTATAAAAAGAGATTTTATGATTTTTATAGGGTATACGAAAGTGAAGAATTAGACATAAACACATTGCCTGTTCAGTCTTTGTTCTTATACAAATATTATAGAGATCAATTGACTAATCCAAATTTCTTAAATAAAACAGAATTGTATAGAAATTTTGTTGTTTATGGAATTATCTATTTTATGTTTAAATCTTTATTTAAAATTTCAATTTTAATTCCAGAAGAAAATAAATTTATGACTCTGACTGAGGAGGTTTTAAGTTCTTTATCGGCAGGAGAAAAGTATATCTGTGAAATCGATTACTATACTAATGAAAGGCTTGGTATAAAGACACCTGAAATGTTACAGACATCTATTTACAACAGGTATTTTATTTTAGAAGCTTAACATGACTATAAACTTCAACCCACGAAAAAAATTTATTTTTGACCACTATCTTAAAAGTGATGGCACTGTAGTGTCTAACGACGAAATAAGAAAGTTATTTTTAAATTATTTTATCTATAAAGGCTCCCTTCCTGAAACAAAACTCACAAGCGATTTAGAATTAAATGCAATAAATGCTTACATTTTTGCTTTTTGCCAAATTGTGCAAGAAGGTAAAAAATTTAAAATAAAATTTAAGGAAGGCATAGACGACGAACAAATCAACAAAAAGTTATTAGAGTACTTTTCTACTGTTACAGAAAAAGAAAAACCAGATGGGCAAATAAAACTACATCAAGATTTTAACTTTGCGCCAGAAGGTATCGCTAAAAACTATACAAACGATAAATTCTCACTAACTGTTCAAACAAAAACAAGACAATTAAATGATTTTGACATTTATAGTAATGACGATTTCTTTACAAACGGAGCTTTAGATCCAAATAAAGATGAAACAACATTAAAATTTGCTTATGCTTTTAAGACTACAAAAGTAGATGGTGAATTAGAAATTGTTTCTAAGGAGACATCCCTATCAACAAATTATCAAAAATGGCAAGTAGAGGCAGATAACGAAAATAATTTCTCTACTAATAAAATTGATAAACTTAAAAATTTAATTTATTTGACTCCACAAACAGAGGCAATAGAAAAAGACATAGAATCTAATCCCGGCGATGGCATTGGAGTTGATAAGATTTATAATGTTGTTACAATTACAGTCCCAGGCGTTGATAAAGAAGGGACAGACGTTATCTTTGATTACATCAACAGTAATGTCCAGCCCTCAATAAATTTATTAGACTTAAGCAACGTTGGTTTGCAGACTTTGGAAGTTTATCAATCTTTGTATGGCGCTGCTGCTCTAGATTATTTTTTAAGCGACATAGATACTCTATCTTCACAGACCGACAATAAGACAAAGGCTCTAATTACAGGATTTAGTAATTATGTTTTAAAATACTATGGTTTTGACATTGACTTTGTGGCAAATAATTTTGTTGGATCTGTTGGTAATACGATAACTCCCCAGATTCAAAATCTGGTGCAAAAGCAACTTGGCGCTACAGCAATAAGATTAGCAAAGCAGGCGTTACCCGAAACACAATTAGCAACAGCAATCTCTAGTGATGCTAAAAGTTATTTAGATTATTTTGGTAGTGTGGCACCAGGAGCATTATTTTATACCTCATTATCAACACCTTTAATCTTTGACAGGTTTTTAGCCTACTTGTCAACTGAACCAATAAACGTTACAATGGCTTATTTGTTTAGTGCAGCTTCTCAACAGAAACAAAACAAAAAAGATTTTACCTATGGATCAGTACAAGATAATTTAATAAAGAGGGGTAAACTTATAGGATTAAAGCTGGTCAAGAGTGAAACTCCTCTAGACACAAGTAACATACAATCTTTTGAAGATTCAATAATTCAAACTTACCACCTACCAATTACTGCAAGATCTGACGCACAACAAATAAGAATTTATGATTCACAAATTGTTTATGGTAAAACATACTATTATACATTGCTTGGTATCTATAATGTTGACGGCAAGTTTTATTACTATGATAACTTACAAGTAAAACAAAAAGAAGTAGCGGCTAAAACAGAGCTTATAATTATAGATAATGTTAAAAATAATGGCGAGTTTGTTAATCCATGTTGTACATTAAAACAATACAATGAAAAATTGGGTTTAGGAATTAATCCAAATACTGATTTTGCCACTTGGAAGTTTAACATTGTTGAGGGCTGGCAATTCAGCACATCCCCACAAGAGCAAGCAAAACCTGGGGTTGTTCAATTAAGAAAAATAGCCAATGATTTAGCTTCAATCGCTGCAATTTCAACACTAGCACCCGGCGAACTATTCAATGGCGAATCAAAACAACTAGAGCAATTGAAGACTAATGTTAGTAATTTTAAGAAAAATTATTCGGATGAAGAAATCCAACAAACTCGCTGTTGGATTTGTCGTAGATCTGTTGGTGAGCCATCCCAAAGCTTCTATGCTTATTTAGAGTCACAGCTTAATGATGACGCTAAACAATACTTGCAAAGCTTTTTAAAGTGTACGGATTTTGGTTGGGCTACTGATAGAGGAAACGTAGGTGACAAATTAGCCGATTTTAGTCTTGAAGATTTTACTGATTTTGAACCATTAACCGATAAAGAAGATCCTAAGACGCCTAATAATAAAAAGTGCAAAATTTCTCAAATAGTCACTCTTGAGGAAGGTAGAATTTTATTCGATGAGTTTTCCTTTAATTTGTTTGAATCAAATGCTTCAAGAGTTCATGAGTTGCCTTTGCAACCAAGCTTAAAATCAGAAAACATTGATGTTGTTCCAATGCCACCAGATGTAACTTTTGTTCCATTGGCAGATGTAAATAATAAGATTAAAATCAAATTCCAAGAAACTACACAGTATGATTATTTACCAGTACAACCCGATGCTGCCTTAAAAACATTAAACAGCACATTGGTAGGTTCAGGTAATCCACTGTTTGTTGCTATTCAAAGTAAATCTTTTGAGATCGCAAATGAAAGTGGAATAGATTTACCTGCTGGTGGAGTATTGGCTAGAAGCGAAAACGACATAGCACAAGTACATGTTAGAAAATTAGATAGGACTCCATCTAACTTGCAAGATTTGATCGATAATGGAGAACAATTCACTTTAGATTATCTCAATGGACAAACTGCTTACATAAGCAATTTAATTCCAAATCAAAAATACTACTATACTTTTATTAGTAGAGACATAGCTGGATTATACTCTAATGCTTCATTCACATACGAAGTAGAACTAGTGGAAGACTCAGGATTTGTTTATGCTAAAATAAACATTTATGAATACCCAGTAGAAGAAGAAAAAATAATTTCAAAAACATTTCAAAAACTCTTAAAGATAAAACCAAGTTTTGAAGAAGAGTTGTTAATAATTGACGCACATAATAATCCTGGCATACCAGCACAATTAGCTAGTTTATTCTCAACAATAACAATTCCGAGCAAACCAATTTATGGTCCAGATGGAAACACAGGACAGCCACCAAGATTTAAAATTAGAGTCCGCTCAAAGAAGAGTAAGAGATTCTTTGACATTAATTTAAAGTATACAATGACAACAAAGAAAATAACAAAGGCATCAATTAATCAAGTAAAAAGCTACTCAGAATTAATTGATGAAAAAATTGATGAAGCATAAATATAAGCTGGATGATAATTACAGTGTTAAACCATTATTTATTTAAAAGGAGAAAATAGATGGCATTCTTAGATAACTCAGGCGACATTCTACTCGATGTTGTATTAACAGATGCTGGTAGAAGACGACTTGCAGCAGGAACATTTAAGGCGGTAAAATTTGCTGTCGCTGATGATGAAATTAATTATGGTTTGTATGATAAAACAAATGCTAGCGGTTCAGCTTATTATGATTTGAACATTCTTTCTTTGCCAGTAGAGATTGCTCATACAAATGCATCAATTTCATTAAAGCATAAAATTTTTTCAACAGCAAATCAAGATCTTCTTTATTTGCCAATGTTAAAAAGCGATCAAAACAGCGTTTCACAGCTTGCTTATGCCAATGGAAGAAACGCTTATGCTCTAGTCGCAGATGACGTAACATACGATGCCATTACAAGTGATACAAGCAGCGCTCTGCCAGCCGGATTTATGGATGCCAGAACAGCAGACGGCGCTGTTAATTCTTTAAGACTAAGAACACCTCTAGGAATTGATAACGCAGACGCTGGCGATCCTCTTGTAAGAACTCTTTCTGAAGTGGATGTAAACCTAGATGAGACACAGTATTCAATTGTTGTTGATGATAGGTTTATTAAATTAGTTGTACCAGGGCAAGTCACAGGAACAGGCGGTGCTTTACAGGCTAATTTTGGTTCAGTTGCTGTTGGTTCAACAGTTGCAACGCCAGCCGCTAGATCAGAGGTTTTCTCAGGTGACGATAACATGAGAGTATATGATGTTACAACAGCAACTGAACCAACATTATTTTTAAGAAAGATTAATCCAACTCCTTTTGCTGGACCAAGCACTAATAATGTTATTTCACCTTCTTTTATTGTTTCGCCAACAAATCAAAATAACATTTTCACCAACTATAGAACAAGCCAAGTATCAAACTATGCCGGTTACTCAGGTTTCAATGTTGATGTTGTACAAACAAGTGTTAGGATAATTGGCGGCACAACTGGCATTTCAATCACAATTCCAATCGAATTGATTAGAAAACAATAAGTACGGAGACAATAGATGACGATTTATAAAAACCTAGGTTCAGATGATTCATCGACAACAAGAACCAACCTTCATGAACAAATTCCAATAACCGGAACTATTATCTCTGGTACTTATGGAACATTCCCATCAGAGAGTAACATCAAGTACTTCTCTAGTGGCGATCACATCGATGTTTATGATTACCCATACGCTAGCTCATCTGCTAACTTTATTTTTAGTATGACTGCTGGTCAATCAGCGGACACTACAGGAACAGCAGCTACAACTCAACTAGCTCTTAAAAACAACATCTACAGATTATTTGCTCAACAATATGTCGGATACGATGTTGACCAGAATGTAGTTCCCTTTAACGTATCAGGTGTTTTAAATCCAGCAAATACTTGGGATCCAGATAAAGTTTCAAATTGTGTTTTTATAGACTTCTCAAGAGTTCTAATGAAAGATGAAATTCAAAAGGGAACTTTTGAAATAACAATTGGACAAGATGTTTATGCGACTCCATTTCTCGTTACTGAAACTTTTACTGATTCTTATGTTGTAGCTACAAACCCAGCAACATACAGATCAAATTCTCCAATGGGCGATTATGCCTTCTTGGCTACAACAGCCGACGCGGCCACTTATGCTTCGGCTGGTACAGCACCAACCGAAACAAATTATGGCCTTGTTTTTTATCAAGCTGGTTTAGTTGTTTTATTTAATGATTCTAATGTTTTTGGTATTAATGAATTAGTGTCTGGAGTTTCTACAGGGCCGCAAGATGCCGCCGTTTCATCTAGCATCAACGACATTGTTAATGGCGTTAGAAACCGCATTCAGAATGTCCAATTTAACAATACAACAGAATTAAATTCAACATTTTATTACTGTAGGCTTACACATAGGGAGTTTAACTATAGCTCTAACCCATCTTATGTTAGTGGTGGTCAAATAGTTGTCAAGAACGTGCCACAAGATCCACCAGTAACTTACATTACTTCTGTTGGTCTTTACAGTGCCGATAACGAACTTTTGGCAGTTGGAAAGTTAAGTGAACCATTAAGAAAGGACAAGCTAAACGAGTTTACTTTAAGAATGAGATTAGACTATTAAGAAGATGACATGTACAAGTTTAAAGACGATGACATTATCTCAAATACAGTAGTAGCTCATCCGAGATATAAATTTAGTTTTTATAATGGTTCTGCTTACATAAATGATCAGGTCGACAATGGAGTTTATACCACTGCATTGCTCAATCAGACTGGCACACTTCAATTTAATGATCTAAACATAATTTATGATAGTAATCACACTTTGTCAACAAACTTGGACAAAATCTCCAATAAGGATGGCATTACTCCAATAGAAGCCGAGGCAAGATTCTCTTTTGAAATGAAAAGAGATTTTATTAAAAAGAGTAGTGTTGGAGGCTATGAGCCAGAATATACTACAGGATTTGGTTCGCCTGCCACATCTTCTATTGCTAAATTTATTGCTTTACAGAATTCAATTAATTTTAGAAATAATAGAGCCGCTGTTTTTAATTTTAATACATACTTTACTAGCACTTTAACATTTAGTGGCGCAACTGGATCTATAAACGGTCAACTACTGCAAGACATAAACATGTTAAGCATTGATAACATTTTCTATGGATCTATGATAAAGCCAGGAAGTGTTAACTTAGAATTCTACAAAGGTGGAACTTTACTAGCTAATGCCCAAGACACAACAAAAACAGGTGAGCTTTTTGAACAAACAAATAGCACAATTGGCACTGGCACATCAGTGGGTTTTGTTCTTTATGAAGAAGGAGTAATTGTTCTTACCAACACAGCTAGCTTGGGAGGTGGACAAGAATACTACCAACAACCAACCGCCTCTGCTGGAACTCCAGTTTTAGATGATCCAAAATGGGTTCACTTCGGGTCTTATTTAAATCCAACCGCTGCTCCTGCTGCAGCGATTACAGGATCTTCTTACATTGTAGATTTACAAGGAACTGTGCCCAAGCCAACACTAACAATGTTTGCTTATGCTCCTAAGAACCAATTAAACTGGAGCAATAATCCAACCTATCTTGATGCCAACACAAAAGCAAACTACATTAACAATACCTCATCTTACTATTATGAAGAAAGCAGCAAAGTAGGAATTAAAAATGTTGTTTCAAGCTCATTCTCAACTTATTCAGCAAGTTTTGAGCCAACAACATACATTAGAACAATAGGTGTTTACGACGAAGACAAAAATCTAATCGCTGTAGCAAAAGTAGCCAATCCAGTGAAAAAAACTGTTGAACAAGATTACACATTTAAGTTAAAATTAGATTTATGATCTTAGGCTTAGATATTTCCACAAGCATTACAGGTTTAGCAGTTGTTGACAAATCAGGCAAACTGTTGTATACTGATCACATCGACACAAGAAAAGAAAAGAACATCTTTGATAAGGCTAACAAAGTAAGAGCTTCATTATTAGAATTAAAAAATTCAAACTCAATAGAGCACATTTTTATCGAGCAGCCGTTCACATTCTTTAATTCAGGTGGGTCATCTGCTAAAACGATGGCGACCCTGCAAAGATTCAATGGGATGGTAAGTTGGATAGTAAACGAAATGTTTA
>Ga0070754_10003778_pt1 | contig 10589 bp, 8 predicted proteins | sample VirMetDEL_Sep_01_FD_75181 | JGI IMG/M metagenome (GOLD analysis project Ga0070754, IMG submission 75181) | Aqueous microbial communities from the Delaware River and Bay under freshwater to marine salinity gradient to study organic matter... | ecosystem: Environmental > Aquatic > Marine > Coastal... | reverse complement strand
GGCCGTGCGCAGAGTGATTCCAACCGTTCGAGCGACAAGGCCAGATGACTGCCGCGCTTGTTGCCCGCGATGGCATGGATCTCGTCGACGATCACGCTGCGCACGCCGGTGAGCATCTGCCGGCCGGATTCCGATCCGAGTAATACGTAAAGCGACTCCGGCGTCGTCACCAGAATGTGCGGCACCCGCTTGCGCATCGCCGCGCGTTCGGCCTGCGGCGTATCGCCGGTACGCACCGCCGTACGAATCTCCAGCGCAGGAAGGCCGAGGCGCTGCAGCTCGGCGCGAATGCCTTCCAGCGGCTGCTCCAGATTGACATGGATATCGTTCGACAACGCCTTGAGCGGCGAGACGTAGACGATCGAGGTTTCGTCCGCCAGGCCACCCTCGGCAAGGCCCTGCTGCACAAGCTGATCGATCGCGGCGAGAAAGGCTGTCAGCGTCTTGCCCGAGCCCGTGGGCGCCGCCACCAGTGTCGACTGACCGGAACGGATCAAAGGCCAGGCGCGCGCCTGGGCCGGAGTCGGCGCCGGAAAGCTGCGGCTGAACCAGTCAGCTACCGCCGGATGGAAAGCGGCCAGCGCATCGTGAACAGAAGTTGGTTTCATACGCCTGAATATGCTGCCGCTACGGCTCGGCGACAAGGGCGAGAGCGCAATCCGTCGCCTGCAAGGAAACGGCCGCCCGCCTCGGTGGTCCACTTCAGACAGCCCGACGATGGAGAACGCCATGCGCAACCAACCATTGAACCTCGACGAGGCAATGCAACTCGTCACCGAAGCCTTTCTGCCGTGCGGCTGCGTCACCAGCGCCAACCCGGACGACGACAGCTTCGGCTTTACCGTCATGTCGGGCAGCGGCGCAGAGATGTTGCAGGTGCCCAGCGTATCGCGCGAGGAATACATCAGCCCGCAGCGCCTCGGTGGCGTGATCGAGCAGGCGCGTCTGGACGTCGAGGAGAAAGATCAGCGGCTTGAGCCCTGGACCATGCCCGCCATTACCGACGACACCGGAATCCCGGAAACCCCGCCGAACTATTGATGCTCCATCAGCGACCGAACGAGGGACGATCATGACCGATCCAGTTCTACTGATCACCGGCGCCTCGTCCGGAATCGGCGCCGCCACCGCCCGGCTCGCGGTCGAGGCCGGCTATCGAGTCGCGCTGGCCGCACGATCGGTGCACAAGCTGACGCAGCTGGTGAAAGACCTCGGCGGGCCCGCGCACGCTTTGGCGATCCGTTGTGACGTCAAGGAGTACGCAGAGCAACAGGCGATGGTTCAACAGGTCCTTGCGCATTTCGGCCAGCTCGATGCGGTGTACGCCAATGCCGGTATACCCGGAAGCGAAGGGGGCTTCAGCGGCGCTGATCCGGAGGTCTGGCGCGAGATGTTGCTGACCAACGTGTATGGCGTCGGCGTGACGCTGCGCTGCAGTATCGAGGCGCTCAAAGCCAGTCGTGGTCATCTGCTCTTGACCGGCTCCGCTGCCGGCCGCTTCGTGATCCCCGGTTCGATGTACAGCGCCAGCAAATGGGCGGTGACCGGCATGGGCTTGAGCGTGCGCGAAGAGCTACGCGGCACCGGCGTGCGGGTCACGCTGATCGAGCCCGGCATGGTCGACACGCCGCTGTTCGACAAGCCTCCCGCTTATGCCATGCAGCCTGAGGACATTGGCCGGGCGGTGATCTACGCGCTGTCGCAGCCGGCGCATGTGGATGTCAATGAAATACTCATCCGCCCGACTCCGCCGATCGACAGCAAATAACCTGGTCGGCGGTTTGTAAGATGGGTCGGGACGAGCGACGCCTTTCGCAAACCCGCCCGTGCTGCTTTCACCAAAGGCTGAGCGAGCCCATGCAAAGGAGCGCTGCCGCGCTCGGCAGAAACTTTTGCGCCTCGCTTCGGGTCGTTATAGAGGCGGTTTTCGGCCGTTCCTGGCACCGAACATTCGGCTATCGAACAAGGGGGACGCCCATGGGCAACCTGGCAGAACAGCCAAAACAGCAACCGGCGCTCGCCGAACTGGATTATCTGCTGCAGCGCTTCCGACAGGTGCGTGCGACCAGCGAAGCGATCTGCGCACCGCTGCAGGTCGAGGATTACGTCGTCCAGAGCATGCCCGACGTCAGCCCGCCGAAATGGCATTTGGCGCACGTCAGCTGGTTCTTCGAAGCGTTTCTGCTCAAGCCCTACCTCGCTGGCTACAAGCCGCTCGATGCGGCCTATGACCATCTGTTCAACTCCTATTACGAAACCCATAGCACGCCGTTTCCAAGGACCCAGCGTGGACTGATCTCCCGGCCTGGCGTGGATGATGTCTACCGCTTCCGCCATTTCGTCGACCGCGCCATGGGCGAGCTGCTCGCTAATCCCCCACAGCAGCATGCTGCTGAAATCCTGCGCCGGGTCGAACTCGGCCTGCAGCATGAGCAGCAGCATCAGGAGCTGCTGCTCATGGACATCAAGCACATCCTGGCGCAAAACCCGTTGCATCCGATCTACCGCACTGACCTCAAGCCAGCGCCGGCGCTGCACAACGACCGCATCCGTTGGCACGATTACGCCGGTGGCGTGCGCCATATCGGTCACGCCGGCATGGGCTTCGCCTTCGACTGCGAGATGCCGCGGCACCGGCAATTCGTCGAAGATTTCCAGCTGGCCGATCGCCTGGTCAGCAACCGCGAATATTTGTCGTTCATTGCCGACGGTGGCTACGCGCGCAGCGAGCTGTGGTTGTCGGACGGCTGGGCGCAGATCCAAGAGTGCGGCTGGAACTCGCCGCTGTACTGGCAACGCGACGACGGCGCCTGGCACGAGATGACCCTCGGCGGCCTGCAACCGCTCGATCTGGAGGCACCGGTCTGCCACATCAGCTTCTACGAAGCCGACGCTTATGCGCGCTGGGCGGGCGCCCGGCTGCCGAGCGAAGCCGAGTGGGAGGTTGCGGCGACCGACCAGCCTCTGCGCGGCAATTTCCTGGACAGCGATTACCTGCAACCTGTCTCTGCCAGTGTTCCTCACGAAGGACCGGCGCAGCTCTTCGGCGACGTCTGGGAATGGACCGCGAGCGCCTACCGACCCTACCCCGGCTTCCGCCCGCTGGAAGGCAGCCTGGGCGAGTACAACGGCAAGTTCATGTCCGGTCAGATGGTCTTGCGCGGCGGTTGTTGCGCCACGCCCGAAGCCCACATTCGCGCCACCTACCGCAACTTTTTTCAGCCCGCCATGCGCTGGCAATTCGCCGGGCTGCGCCTGGCCAGGGAGCTATAAATGGCACTAGCCGTACATTTCCATGACCAGACGCAGCCGACCCGCGACACCTCCTTACGTGACGAGGCACTGGCGGGGTTCGCTGCGTCGCCCAAGCACATTTCGCCGAAGTTCTTCTACGACCGGCGCGGCTCGGAGCTCTTCGAGCAGATCTGCCTGCAGCCCGAGTACTACGTGACCCGCACCGAGGAGAAAATCCTCGCAGATGCGGCAAACGACATTCTCGAAATTGCCGGCCCGCAAACCGACCTGATCGAGTTGGGCAGCGGCGCCAGCCGCAAGGTGCGGCTGCTGCTCGAGGGTTTGCGTCCGGTCAGCTATCTGGGCATCGACATTTCCGAAGATTTTCTGCTGACCAGCACGCAGCGACTGGCCGCCGACTATCCCTGGCTGGAGGTCCATGCCGCCTGCGCCGATTTCTCCGACGAACTGAAGCTGCCGGACGACTTCACCCTCCATCACCCCCTCGTGTTTTTCCCTGGTTCGAGCATCGGCAATTTCACGCCGCTGGAGGCGCGCAAGCTGCTCGGCCATCTGCACGAGATCCTTCCGCCGGGAGGCGGCGTGTTGATCGGCGTCGATCTGGTCAAGGACCGTAGCGTGCTCGAAGCGGCCTATAACGATCGCGCTCATGTCACGGCCGCCTTCAACCTCAATCTGTTGCAGCGCATCCGCCAGGAACTGCACAGCGATATCGATCCTTCGCGCTTTGCACACAAGGCCTTTTTCAACGAACAGGATTCGCGCATCGAGATGCACCTGATCAGCCGCGAGGCGCAGGACGTGACCATCGAAGGCCAGCGCTTTCACTTCAATGCCGGCGAAAGCCTGCATACGGAAAACTCCTACAAGTACACGCTGGAATCTTTCGCGAATCTGGCCAGTAGCGCCGGGTTCGACTGCAGCGGTCAGTGGACCGACTCCGGGGAGCTGTTCAGCGTGCATTACTTGCAACGGCGACAATGAGGAAACTGCCTTTCATTCGCCTGGCTGGTTTGCTGCTCGTGCTGGGCCATGGCCCAGCCATGGCTGACGACGCCCCGCTGCGAATCGAGGATTTGCAACGTTGCGGCAATCTCTTCACGACTGACCAATTGACCTTCTGTCTACGCAGCGAAGGGCTCGGCAGCGGCGATGTGAAGCTGATGCTGAGCGGCAAGCCGCTCCAGGTCACCAGTCAGAAAAACGGTCTCCTGCGCCTGACGCTAAGCAAGACCGACCATAAAAGCGGGCCGCTCCTACTCGAGCAAGGCGAGCGCCGCAGCAATCCGGTCTGGCTGACGCTCAATGGCAGTCACGTGCTGGCGGCAGGCCCGGACGAAGTGGCGAAGAACATGGACGGGCTGACCACGTACCTGAACCTGATCAGCCTGATCATCGAGGAAAAGTACGACGGCGCGGACGAATCGCGCCGCCTGGCGAAGAAATACGGTGCCGAAGTGGTCGGCGTGATCGCACCGCTCAATACCTATCAGCTACGCCTGCCGGTCAAGAACCTGACCGAGCGCGACGCCATGATCTTGCGCCTGGGCAACGAAGTGAGCGTGGACGCGGTGGTGGTCGAAGAGTCGGGTGCCGAGGAGCCAGTGGAACAGGACCACGGTAAGAAGCCGCGCAACAGCGAATGGGTCGCCAATAGATTTCTCGATGCCGTGGACTATTACCGACACCGCATGCCATCCAAGAAAGCGCCGATCAAGACGCATCCCGTACGTATCGGCATCATCGAACGCAACGTCGACTTCGACTCGCCCGAGTTCGCCGACTACATCGGCGACTGTGATCCGCAAGAGCCGCGTACTTGCGTCTACGCCAGGGACGCCAAATCGCCGGCCGAACACGGCACCACCGTCACTGGCATCCTCGCAGCGCGCAGCACGGAACCGGGCGACAGCGGCTTTCTAAGTGCGCTAGAGCCGGCCAGCTCCGGCTTCGAGGTGATCGTCGAGCGCAACTCCGATGCCGGCATTACCGCCAACGTCGCCGCCTCGGTGAACCTGGTCGAAGATGGCGTGCGGGTGCTGAATTGGAGCTGGGGCATTCATCGCGTCGGCACTCAGGATGTCGAGGGCGAAGAGATTGATTCGCTGATCCGCTCCGGTGTCGCCATGAGCGGCTACGAGGAATTGCTTGAAGAGTTTTTCCTCTGGTTACGCCGCGAGCATCCCGATGTGCTGGTCGTGAACTCAGCCGGCAATGGCTCGGCCCATTCCGGCCAGGACGATTACCGCCTCCCCTCCTCGTTCATCACTGAACAGTTACTGGTAGTCGGTGGACATCAGCGCGACGACAAGCGCGACGTGCCTGTGGAACACCCGGAATATGTCACCAAGCGGCCGTCCTCGAATATCGACATGCGCGTCGACATCACCGCCTCGGCCTGCACCCGTGCCGCGACGCTGGAAGCCGGCAAACGTGGCGACATACATTGCGGCACCTCCTACGCCACACCGATGGTCACCGGTGTGGTCGGTGCGATGCTTTCGATCAACCCGCAGCTTGCGCCGGAGCAGGTGCGTGAACTGCTGCGTCGCAGCGCCCTCACCATCGGTCGCGACAAGGATTTCGAGCCTATCGAGGCTGACGATCTGACCGCACCGATCTTGCCGTCCGAGCGCAGCTACCAGCTGGATAATCAGGACATTGGCCGCTCCGCGCGTCTGGATATGCGCAAGGCGCTGGAGCTGACCGTCGATAGCGCGAAACAGACGCGCTGATTCCGACACGTCGGCATCGGCTGCGGGCCGACTATTAAATGAGCCGCCGCGCCAATATGTCACCTCGCCAGTCGCCTGCCTGCAAACCTGTACCTAGAACCTGAATCCCCGCTTCGCTTTAACGGCGCAGTAGGCCAGGCTTGTGCGCGACTGAAATACTCTGCAATAAAGCGAGCGTTAAGTTTCCCCGCCGTTTATTAATAAACAAACGAAACGGAAATTACTCTCCGCGCGCATTCTCTCTGCACACTCAATTAATTTATCTTTTTAAATCAATATCTTATATCGAATCCAAAAAGCTATCACGAAGCTATTACATAGTGGCTATATAGAACCAAATAATTAAATTGACGATTTAGGCCGTTTTTACGGCGCCAAAAGAACTTCATTTCTTAAAATTCAATCTATATAAAGCCTATCCACGCAGAACGAATTAATCCGGACTCGCCCGTTTGATTCCGTTGCGTGCAGTTGGTGGCGTCGTTGGTCAGTGCTTCGTTCGTTGCATCACCCTATGAATGCTTCCGCACTTTTTAAAAGGCTCTTCGCAGCCTTTTGTCGTATTAAGTACCGGAGATAGCAATGTCCCTTAAAGCAATTTCGGGTGTGCCACGGCTAATGCTGGCTGTAGCCATGTTCACCACCATCGGGCTCACCGCGGTCGTTCAGTATGCAAGCGCTGCCACGACCGCCTCAACGGCGAGCACCGTACGCACCATCGCTACGTCGCAGATCAACAACTTCACCAGCCCCGAGTGGAACAAAGGCGTTTGGCGCAAGTCGGCAGGTTTTTCCATTCCCGCGACGGCTGCCAGCAAGGCGGCCTTCAAGAAAGGCGCGCAGGTGAGACTGGCGGACGGCCAGGTGCGTACCGTCAAGGTCGTTTATTTTTCGGGCGCGCATATGAGCGTCATGCTCTCGGGCGGGACGCTCAACGCCTCGGCCACCGGCTATCCGAAGACCGTGGCGGCCCTGGGTTCGGGCTCGGAGCCCGTAACCAGTCAGCCGCAGACGTCTGCCATGCCTAGCGCCACGGCCCACAGCAGCGCCATCAACAACTACACCAACAGCGATTGGCTGAACGGCGTATGGCGCAAGTCGGCCGGCTTCTCGCTACCTGCAAGCGCAGCCAACCGCTCGGCATTCAAGCCCGGCGCATCGGTCAAATTGGCCGATGGACAGACTCGCAAAATCACCGCCGTATACAGTTCCGGCAAGAACATGAGCGTCATGCTTTCGGGCGGCGCCCTCAGTGGCAAACTTGGCCATCCGAACAAGCTGTTCGCCATGACCAACTCAGCGGCGCCCAGCGTTCCAAGCGCCCCGACCACACCCAGCAAGCCAGAGGTAACGCCGCCAATCACCACACCGGCCGCCAACGGACCCTTGGTAACCGCGCTGAACGCGTTCAACGGTGCCGATTTCGTCAATGGTGTTTATACGCGCGCGCTCGGGATTTCGGTCAAGGGAAGCGCTGCCAACAAGGTGGCGTTTCACAAAGGTGCGAAAGTCAGATTTGCCGACGGGCAGATCCGTACCGTGAAGCTCGTCTACCATTCCGGCGGCAACATGACCGTGATGCTCGATGGCGGCCCCATCAATGGCAAAGCCGTGGGTTATCCGCGAACGGTTTCGGTGAGCAGCACCGGCTTCAGCCAGCCGAGCGCAGGCAACAACACGGTACCGGCCGGAAACAGCGGCGCGGCGCCAGCGAATCCGATTCATCTGGTAGGCATCAATCTCGCCGGTGCTGAATTCGGCGCGGATGTCGGCCTTCCTGGCCGCTATCAGATCCACTACATCTATCCGAGCGAAGCCGACTTCAAGCGCTACGCCGACCGTAACCTGAAGCTCGTCCGCCTGCCGTTTCGCTGGGAACGCATTCAGCCAAGGCTCAACGGCGAACTCAACGCCGCCGAGCTCGGCCGCCTAATGGCTACCCTCGATCATGCGAAGAAGCACAACATGCAGGTCATTCTGGACATGCATAACTACTACCGTTACCACGGCAAGCTGATCGCATCGCACCAAGTTCCGATCAGTGCTTTTGCCGACAGCTGGCACCGCATTGCGCAGAAGGTTGCCAGCCATCCGGCGGTGTACGGTTACGGACTGATGAACGAACCGCACTCCACCAACGGCAAATGGCCCGCCGCGGCGCTCGCTGCCGCACAGGCCATTCGCGGCGTCGATCAGAAGCGCTGGATATTCATTGCTGGCGATCGCTGGTCGAGCGCATTCCACTGGCCGTCATACAACACCCAGCTGACCACCAACCCTTGGATGCGCGACCCGAAGAACAACCTGGTTTATGAAGCCCATCTGTACTTCGACAAGGACTACTCGGGCACCTATGCGAGCAAGCGCGCGGTCTATGACCCCATGATCGGTGTCACTCGGGCCAAGCCGTTCGTCGAATGGCTGAGCAAGCACAAATTGCGTGGCTATATCGGAGAGCACGGCTCGCCGGACTTCTCGCCCTCGGCGATCGCCGCAACGGACAACCTGCTGAAGTACCTCGGCCAGCATTGCATCCCGAGCACCTACTGGGCAGCCGGCCCATGGTGGGGCGACTACGCGCTGTCACTGGACGTGAAAAGCGGCAAGCCGCGTCCGCAACTGCCGGTACTGCAGAAGCATGCGACTAACAAATCCTGTGGAACCATCGGTCCGCTGCGATAACCATCGAACCCGATGCCCCGCTCCAGCGGGGCGTTTCCCTTGGGCTTTAGCCCGCCGCCAACCCGTCGAAGACTTCCGGCACCAGCGCAGCTTCGCCCTTCTCGTCCAGACGCTGGCGGTACGCTGTGTCGCCGTTTGCGCCTTCGAGCATGCCGAGCAATCGCACACCACGCTCGGTCAGGATGAAGTTTTCGCCATTACCGCCTTGTTCCTCGGGACGCGAAGCCAGGAATCCGCCTTCAAATAGCAGGCTCTCGTAGTTCTGCGCCTCGGCCTTGAGCGAGTCCATATTCGGCATGGGTTGGCCGGCATCCTCCATGGCAACGGCATGTTCGTCGGCGTAGTGGCGCGGCGTAAAGGGCTCATGCCCAGGCTTCTGTGCTTCATGCAGCAGGCGCAGCATCAGGTCCCAGTTGTAGCTCATGTCTTTTCTCCCGTTGCACCGCTTCAGGATCAGGCCGTGTGAAAGACTACTGCGCTTTCACACGGCCTGAGGGATGGCGGCTCTTGCTATAGGGACCCTATCGGCAGCGGCATGGTTCGATCATCCAGCGCAGCGGGAAAGGCTGAACTAAAGCGCTCCGGCGACGATCCACCAAACAAGCCGTTAGAAGGAGCGCACCATGAAATATTTGATGATTCCGTTTGTTGCCGTCTTGTTGGCAAGCCAACCGGCGCTCGCCGAATGCACGACCGACCAGATCAACGAAAAGGCGAAGCAGCTTGCCGAACGGGTCAACCAGCTGACCGAGAACGACCCTAAGCGCGCCGCGGAAATCAACGAAGAGCTACGCGAGATGGAAGTCAAGCAAACGGCCGAACAGCTCGGCGACGAATGCCAGGCCTATGACAAGCGCCTGCAGCACGTCGAAGAGGCAGAGAAGGAAGCCGATATCGCACCGGCCAAAAAGCGTTGAGTTACTGCTAGAAAGCCGGGCAGCAGCAGCGCCACCCGGCTTGCGAGTTTATTCTGCGGCGGGCTTCTTGCGACGCAACGGTGCCATGCCGTCCTGACTGACGACCTGTGACGCCTCGGGTTTCGCGTTCTTCGGCCGCTTGGCCGTCGGTTTTGAGCTTGGCTTGGCCTTCTTGTCGCCGGTTTTCTTCTTGTCTTCCTTTTTCTTCTTGGTACCGGCCGCCTTACCCGAAGCTTTGAGGTTCTTCGGGCCCATGTAGCTGCCCTTCAAACCCTTGACCACGCGATGCTCGAAGCGCTGCTTGAGATAGCGCTCGATGCTCGACATCAGGTTCCAGTCGTTGTGGCAGATCAGCGAGATCGCCAACCCTTCAGCGCCAGCGCGCCCGGTACGGCCGATGCGATGCACGTATTCATCACCCGAACGCGGCATATCGAAGTTAATCACCAGATCCAGCCCTTCGATATCTAGCCCGCGAGCCGCCACATCGGTGGCCACCAGCACCTTGACGCCGCCCTCCTTGACCCTATCGATGGCCAGCTTGCGGTCCTTCTGGTCCTTGTCGCCGTGCAGGACGAAAGCTTTCACGCCTTCAGCCACCAGCCGGCCGTAAAGACGGTCGGCCTGCACGCGGGTGTTGGTGAAGATCACCGCCTTCTTGTAGGTTTCGTTGGCCAGCAGCCAGTGCACCAGCTTTTCCTTATGCTCGGTGGTTTCGGCGGTGATGATTTGCTGGCGGGTGCCTTTGTTCAGCTCGCTGACGCGGTTGAGCTGCAGGTGCAGCGGCTCACGCAGCACGTTGGCCGCCATTTCGCGCAATGCGGCGCCGCCGCTGGTGGCGGAGAACAGCAAGGTCTGCTGACGTTTGGCGCATTCACCGACCAGACGCTGTACATCTTCGGAGAAGCCCATGTCGAGCATGCGGTCAGCTTCGTCGAGGATGAGAATTTCCACATCCTTGAGACTCAGCGTGCCGGCGTTGAGGTGTTCGATCATCCGC
>Ga0070754_10003775_pt1 | contig 10592 bp, 6 predicted proteins | sample VirMetDEL_Sep_01_FD_75181 | JGI IMG/M metagenome (GOLD analysis project Ga0070754, IMG submission 75181) | Aqueous microbial communities from the Delaware River and Bay under freshwater to marine salinity gradient to study organic matter... | ecosystem: Environmental > Aquatic > Marine > Coastal... | reverse complement strand
CATCTCAAAAGATATTCTTGGCAATGTAATTGCAACAGGTTTGTTTAATTTTTCTTGTTGCTCTAATCTTGCCAAAAACTTTTGGGTTGGTCCATAAGAAAGTGGAACTCTTATTTCACTAAAAGTGTCTCCATCAGCATCTTTTGATTTAACAATAATGTTATTAAAAAGATTACCAAAGGCAATAATAGTTTTTCTTATATTTTGATGATAAAAGTAAGTTCCTAACATTAGTAATTCCCAAATAGATTTTTTTCTGTGAAGTCAATTATAGAATTTGATTCTGTTTGTATTTCATCATTTTGTTCGTATTTATCTTCATACTCAGCATTTTCACCAACATCAAAAATTGTATAACTAGCAGAAGATGTAGATCCTGTGATCGTTTCTCCATCAACATAAGATCCAATTATAGTACCAACTTGTAAAATTTTTGTTTCTACATTCCAATCTTTAACTCTAGCAGTTGCTCCAGATGTTCCTCCTGTTACAACTTCATTAAGTATATATGTTCCAATACCAGTAACAACTGAAGGAGTTGCTACAGTAAGCGTTGGTGCGACAGTATATCCATATCCTGGAGATGTCATGTATACTGAAGTTACTACTCCAGCAGAATTTACATTAGCAAAACCTGTTGCCGTGGATAATCCAGATTTATATTGAATGTTACTAGATATTGTTACAGTAGGATCACTTATATAATCAGTACCACCATTATCTATTCTTATGGATGATACTGTTCCCAATCCACTAATTATTGCAGTTGCAGTTGCAGTAGTTCCGAATGAAGAATCTGATCCAGATATTGTTACTTCTGGTGCTGAAGTATATCCCCATCCACCATCAGTAACAACAATAGATAATACTGTACCTAAACCACTTATACTTGCAGTTGCCAAAGCAACTCCACCATCTGGATTTGAGAATGTAACTTTTGGATTAGAAGTGTACCCAGATCCACCACTATCTACAGTGATAGTTCCTATTCCTAGAGATTTTTCAAGTATAACTTCTGCAACTGCAGTTGCTCCAACACCAGTAGATCCAGAAATAATTACATTTGGAACAGATATGTATCCAGGACCAGCATTAGTTAGGTATATTGATTTTATCGAGCAGTAATTTGCGGTACATGAAGTAATTGCAACAGCAGTTGCTCGAACTCCAGAAGGAGGACTATCAATAGTTATAGTAGGAACAGTGGTATAATTATAACCATCATCAATCAGTTTTATATTACTAACATACCCCAGATTTTGATTTATTACTGAAGATGCGGTAGCAGTGGTTCCAGATCCAATCAAAGTTAAAGATTTAATATAACCATAAGACTCAAGAGATTCATCTATTTCATTTAGAGATGTATTAATTAGAGAACTATCAGTATATTCAAATAGTTCACATTTTAATTCATAAACATATGTTTTTCCCAATTGATAAAATGGTTGTTCATGCTCAACAAATTTTATTTCAAACAGTCTTCCGCCCAAAGGAAACCAAATTAGATCTCCTTCTCTAGGTCTTAAGGAAGTACTATTTTCTGAGTCTGGAATAGTCTCTAAAAATGGAGAAATAAAATCTTCAAATCGTTCTTTTGAAATTATTAAAGTAACTTCATCCTTTAACTGCATACCAAATTTACTAAGTATATCTCCAGACCCAGAATATCCACCATAATTACTTAAATATGCTTCAATTTTATACTGTTCAGTAAATTTTGATGTTCTAACTTCTTCTAATATAGTTTCTTTTCTAACAAATCTTTGGGGCAAATATGAAACTTCAAGACCATACATGGTCAATTGTTAATTAATTAAAGATTGTATAAGTCTTTGTTCAGAATCTGAACCGTGAAGAAAAAATGGATTTAATGTCATAATTATCCTATGAAGTCATATGGTGGCAATTCATACTCTGCAGCCATTCTTTGTTTTAGTGTTGCCAATTCTTTTTCGGCGTCATCGTACAATTCCCTCCCATTCAATTCAACACCTCCAGGAAGTTTAACACCTCTAAACTTAAGAAGATTTTGACCCCATTGTCTTTTAATTAGGGAAGTTAAATATTGCTTTAAGAAACTGTCGTTATATATTTGTGTAAATGTTGATGGATCAAGTGCTCTATAACAATCAAGGACAATATAATCTCCAACAGTTTGTGATCCCCAATCTATATCCAAATATAATCTATCTTGCCTTTTATTAAATCTTACTTGCTTGTCTGTAGTCAATAAATGATCAATATCTTCAAGATAACTCTTCGTCATCGCATATTGAAGCAATTCAACAGAATTAAAATAATATAGATCATTTAAAAATAACTGATATTTTATACTAAACATTCCACCAGAAATCGAACTGGTGTCAAACTTAAATATTTTCTCTATTCCAATAACTGAATCCGGAACTTGTATAAAATTGGAAGTTTCATAAAAACTGGAAGTAAATGATCCTGCTCCAGTATCTGTAGATGATGCTGTTGTAGTTACAATTCCAACACCAGAAGTTCCTTTTGCCTTTCCTCGATCAACATCAGATTGAGTGATTTTGTATTTGAGATACATTCTCTCGACACCATCAAAATGTCTCTCATTAAAATACTGTATTGCATCATCAACCATGTCATCTAATTGATCATCATCTACATTTATTTCTAAAACCGGATATCCAAGTCTTCTTAAACAATAATCTATTAATCCTTGTCTAGTTGATGGTTTTGCCATTTTCTATTACCTTGTTACAGTCTTTGAAACTATTACAGATCCTTCCAAAACACGAGTTTTGGAACCATCACTTGTTTTTGTCAACACAATATCATATACATATCTCCCCGGCTTCAAATCTGCAGTATCAGATGGTTCTAATGATAATGTAAGTTCCCCATTACTTGGTGTAATAGCAGTTGTGGCAAAACTAACATAAGAACTGCTAGAAGAATGTTTTCTCAGTTGAGATTCATAGGTATATTCTAATAAATTTAAAGCCGCGCCATCATCGCCAGTTAATGTAAAAGTTTGTGAAAATGATGTTGAAGTATTAACAGACAAATTCAATGAAAATGGTGCTGCCATTTTATCTAAATTTTAGGTTCTTAAGTTATTTATATTTTAAATGAGGATATAATTTCCTGCTGCTTAAAATATAGTTTAATATAAGATTTGGCAACATTTTTGATTGTGTCAATACAATCACATGAATCTATTTCTGAGGATAATTTATGATATTCAAAATTTTTGCTCAAATTTTCTAATTCAATATCATTTGGATGCATTTATTAACTCCTTTAATAAGTTTTTAATTTCATTTACATCAGTTTTTAATTGCTCAATCTCCCTCTTTGTGTTCATTCTAGATGAAACACTATTTAGGTATTGTTCATATGCGGAGATGTCGTTATTGACAATAGCGCCAGTATCTTTATCTCTATAAAGATTTGAATGTCCTTTTACTTTAACTAAATTCATCATACTAATGCAATTGCTCTAATATCCTTAAATCTGGGATATCTGTCCATTCTACTTGATGACATAACAATTTTTATTGAGAATCCTACGAAAGATCCCACATTTGGTGCCGTGTACTCATATTGTAAGAATTCATTTTCAGTACTACCTTTAACAAACTTGTCAGGCAATCCACTGTTGTTAGAAAGATCTATAATATCAAGATAACCATCAAGATTTAAATCAGTAGTTAAATTATTATATCCTGGGAATAATTCATAATTTGGTAAACTTGTATTTGTTTCAGATCTAATTAAAGAATACATTACCCTGAAATCTGCAGAAGAATCTCTATATGCTGATAAAATAACCTTTAATGTATTTGATGGTTGTGCAAGACGAACAGTTTTGGAAACATAAACTGCTTCATGGGGATCGAGTATATTTGATGAAGTTGAATAATTTGTAATATAATTATCAATTGGTCTGTTTATTCTTGCTTTTTTATATTCAGTTGTAGTAGTATCTAAGAATATCATTGGGGACAGATTATAATTATCTGTCTTTAATGTAAGTGCTAATGTTTGAGATCTACTTCTAGGAATATTTGTTAGGTATTCATCAGCATTTGTTTTTGAGGCAACCATTCTCAAGGAATTCAATTTATTTGGGGTATTTAATTGTATGTCTTCATATCCAAGATCTGTAAATGATATTTCAGTACCATTGCAACTCGTTGCACTAACAGTTCTTATTTTACCAGTTAGATTGACTATAGGTCCTGGGACAATTGCATCTATGTATGGAGTTACAGTATCATAAACAATATTTTCTGATGCATATATTAAATTTCCACCAGTACTTCTCTCATTATTGAATGTGAGTTTTGGATTCGTCCCATCATCTGTAGATCTATTTTTGCCCATAAAGACTCCATCACCATCTGTTCCACTTGATAATAGGGGTAGATAATAACTATCAATTCCAATTCCAGTGTCAACAAGGTTATGAGTTCTGTTTATTCTTGCAAGAGATACGCCAGATGTCTCATATTTTTGTATTATTGAATCTTTTGAGTGACTAATTGGAGTAGTACCAAATACTCCTCTTGTTAAACCACCTAGTTCTGTTCCAGATGCTGATGTATAACTTATAATTTCATTATTCAAAGTAATATAACCTAGATTTGTAGCACTTACTGCAATTCCTTCAAAAGTTGTAAATTCTGAAATATCTCCAGAAGCCACATTTAATGCTAATCCATTTCTACTTAATGCAGAAGTCATTTTTATTCTTGGAGTATCTGGTAATACTCCAGATAATGTAACAAGATTATTTGTTGCATACATTCCATGGTCAAAATGATCTACTTTGAAATGTGCTCCGTCATAATAATTGCTAGCATAAGTACTGGATGTTTTTAGAGTTGTATCTGCTAAACCAACTAGTGATCCACCAGAATAATATGTTAGTAAAGAACCATCAGTAAATGATTCTCCTAACACATTGGTTAGATATAAAGTATCAATAGAAGAAGAATTGCTAGTGATTGTAAATACTGCATTTTCTCCACTGGGAACAGATGCTGATCCAGTAATATCTGCGGTTACAATTCCGACAATATCACCAATAATGTAACCATTTCCTTGAGTGTTAACTGATACAGATTGAATAGTTCCATTAGAAGCTGCGGTTACGTCTAAGATCAATCCAGAACCATTTCCAGTAATATTGTAAGTAGATACTGCAGATGAAGATCCTGTAGTGTAATTTCTACCACCAGTGTCTATTCCTACGGCAGTTGCTTTACTTCCAACTTTTTCAATAATTCCAGAAACATATGTTTTTGATGCATCACCAATTTTTCTACCCGCTGCAAATACACTCAATAGAGAAGAATCTGTAATAGTATCAATACCAACTTTTAATTTTCTTGGTAGTGTTGTTATAGCATTATTTGATAGATTGCGAAGATAACTATTGGACTTTGATAAATCTGAATTTCCAAGATATAGAATTCCTTCTGTAGATGTGAATTCTGCTTTATATAATTTAAACTTCATATCTTCATATTGATCTGGAGTCCAAGTAGATCCATTTTGTGATTTGAATAGACTTCCTATAGCAAATTGTCTAGTATATCTAACGGTTTCAACATCTGGTAAAGATTGAGTATTAATTGTTTTTTCACCCATTCTTGCAGTAAACACTGTATATTCAGCACTTTCTGGTGCCATTAATACTAGTGCATATTCTAATCCTGCTGGTAAGAATATTGGATATGGGAAAGTTACTCTTGTTGCAACAGATCCATCAGTAGATACATTGTCTCTAAGTATTGTAGTTCCAGAAACTACATCAGTTGGTCTCAGTGTTACTGGATCTCCAATTATTGTTAATGTTGGTATTCCAAATTCAGTTGTTCTGATTTGTACTGTGATTGGGGCATTTCCAGAATCTACCGATTGGAAGAATATATCAACAGCAGTTAAAAATGCACCATTCGCATCATCATTAAATGAATTTAAACCTCTAGCAGTTCCAACTAAGAATGTTTGTGCTAAAGGATCGGCATGAGCTTGTCTTTGTATAATTTGAGTAACATTTGTAATATTGTTAATTACAGGTGTTGGTGTTTGAATGGTGGAAATTGACTCTTGACGAACTGCATGTAGAGTTTTTGTTCTGATGTTATTAATGGTTGTTAGGTTTGCACTAACTTCAGTAATTCTAGTTGTTTGGCGTTTTTTATTTACAATACCTTCAGAAACATAAGTTGATTCTGCCGAAGAGATATTAGTATCGCCAATTAATCCATTAATATTATTTGGACTTGATGACAATTTAAATGTTTTTAATCCAGTTGGAACTCTTAATACTGGTGGTGGTTGTGTATTTGGATCTCTTAGGAAGAATGTTCCTATAAGATCTCCATAAATATCAGTTATCAACCTAATATCCTTAAGATATGCTGATGCACCGCTTGAAGTTCCAATTAAAACACATCCTTTTACCAAATAACCACCATATAGTTCACCAGTAGCGTCTTCGGATAATGATAAAGTGTCTATGTTTAAAATACTTGAGGATTGACTATAATCACTTGGAATACTAACATCTTTATTATAAGGATTCAAATCATAAGTTGTTGTTGGATTATTATATGGTCCAGACTTATGATTTGGGGAAGCTAGTCTAAAACTCATTATTTGAACATTGTTGTTCCAAACAACAACGGTCTCACCAATTTCAAAAACTCCTCTGTACCATCACTTGTCAATCCAAGGTCATTAGTAACCTCTAATAGTTTTGGAGTAACATCTATATTTCCCTGACCATCTATAAATGGATAATATCTAGTAAGTTCTTTTAAATTGGATGAAGAGAATTGAGTATTTCTTGATCTCATAAAGAGATCTTCTACGCTATCAACAAAAGTAGTTTCAGTAGATGATGCAAATTGACTATCACTAGATACACTTCTTTCGGTCCGAACAGGGCCCGTATCCATATTAAGGTTTAAGAAAGTATCCCTAAATTGATTTTCACCTAGTCCAGCATTTCCTGGAGTTACACCATTATTATTTACAGCAAGATTTACTGATTCTGTGTTTACTACACTTTGTAAATTTAATGTGATTGAATGTCTGATTGTTTCATCCGCCAATCTTTCAGTTCTAATCCAAGTATCTCTGAATGGATTTAGTCTAATATCACCAACATATTGAATAACATGGAAGGGATTTACATTTTCAATTCTAGTTGCGAGTGATTGTTCAATCCAGTCTCTATTCTTATAATCTAATGTCGCTACTTGAGATGTTTTTTTAATTCTAGAATCTAATAGTTTATAATCAACAGAACTATCATATTCTGATGAACTAATAGTATTTTCAGTTAATACTTTATTTGGAACTGCATTTCTACTTATCAATGGAGTCATTTCATTTGACTCTTCATCAATTTGGCATAAAGATAAACCTAGATTTATTAATGAATCATTGGTAAAAGAATCTGCAAAGAATCCTGTTTTAAATCTATCTATTCCATCAGAATCTTTGACTTGGAAAGATTGTGCACTCAGTTCTAATAGTGATAGAGAAGTTACTTCTTCCAAAGTTTCAATTCTATCCTCCATTGCACCAATATCTCTCATGGTGTATCTCTTATTATCCACCATTTGGATTATTGCATCCGAAGTTTTATAAAGATATGGTGGTAATATGATAGATGCCACTTCAAGAACATCTGTTGATTTTTTAGGTTGCCTTGGATTTAAAGATGAAATGCCCCTTTCTACCTTGAATGAACCATTTGCATCTAGATATAGTCTATCAATTCTTGGTAAATAGACATCATATGATATTAAAGATGCTTCATCTGGTGTTATAATTACTTTTGGAGAAGATCCAAAATTTCTAGATGAAAAGTCAAATGGTGAGGAAGTGGAAGCACTAAAATATGATACTCTAGGTCTAAAGTCTAAAATATCTGAGGCTTTAACATTGTATCTTCCAACATTAGGAATACTAAAACCATAATCATCTCTAAAATAACTAGCAACACTATATAAATCTCCAGTATCACTAGATGATACATCGTAGTAATCAAATACTACTTTTATTTTTTTAGATGGTTCTGGTTGGTTCTTACTTCTTATTAATCTTGAATAATCATAGTACTCATCTTTTTGCCCTTTATCTAACTTAAATGCAGATGTTATATCTTTATATGAACCAAATGTTGCCGATTCTATAGGAACTTCAAGATTGCTATTTTCAAAACTAACAGTTTCACCAACTTGGAACTTATTTTTATTCAAATATACTATTTCAATAGTATTAGTTGTTTTTGCAACTATTCTAGCTACACTATCAGAAGTTTTACCTACAATATTTTCACCAATAATAGCATTATTATGGACATTGTATATTGATGAAAATACTAACTTATCAAATGTAATCTCAGATCCTACTGATTCATATACAGCAATAATTTTTGATACATCTGGATATCTTAAGCATATCTCTTCATCCTGTACCCTTAAACCATAAAAACGATTATATGTAAGACCATCATTTGCAGAAGAATTAGCATCTATTCCAGATCTTTCATATTTTGATAATGATATGTCTAATATTTGACTCTTTTTATGTATTTTAACTTTACTCTGTATTCCGGTCTTAACAAACGACGCAATGACGGAATAAATGGTCTTATTTGAAATATTATTGAAAGTTACTGATGTATAATCACTACTAAAAACAACTTGATCTTTTGTTAATGCTTCAGTAGTACCATCTGTATAATGGATAGAATATCTTTCAGGATCAAAGGTATTAAATTTAATCGTTGAAGAATTTCCTGGAAGAGTGAAGTTTGTAGTGGTTAAAGTTACTGTATTTGAAGATACTAAACTATTTAAAATTGCTTGTGCAGAAAAATTTAATCTTGAACCATCTAAGTCAACAGTTGAAATATTATTATTTGGTAAAACTGAATATAGATAAGATTTTTCTGGATTTTTTATAGATGATTTTAAAATTCTGAATCTAACATCTATTTCACTACCAGATAAAGTACCATTGTTTACATCTGTTATAGCAGTAGTAGTTGTTAATGTTAAAGTATTTGGATTAACAGCAGTTACAAAATTATAAGTTTCTAAAGAATCACCCGGTTTTTTATATGAAATAAGTGTATTTGTTGTTATTCCAGATAATGGTTTTGATGATGTAAGAGTGGATGAATTAATGGTGACAGTATCTAATGAATTAAATCCTGGCACAAGTTCTGCTTCTAATACAGAATCTGCTAAAAAGACAGTAGAACCAGATCCATCATATACAGACTTAATATCCTTTGATGTGAATTTTCTTAGTGATGAGATATTTCTACCAATAGCATCATTTCCATCAATAATTATATTTTCATTTCTAATAAATGTACCAGACTCTTGCCTCACTAGTACTCTATTTGTACCATTACCATCACTAATTGCATATCCAATTGCACCACTAGATTGTCCAACAATTCTAGATGATGTTTTTATTTGCGATGATGATAGTGTAGTTCCCAATATCAATTCTGTATATAACTTAATGTCATACAGATATAGGTCCCAATTTGTTTTATTTGTCTCATAAGGAGCATCAGTTACTTTGAAAAGATATACTCTTGCATTACCAATTGGTTCACCAGATGGTGAACTAGATGCACCTCTTCTTTCATTGTAAAATGTTACTGAGGATTTTAAAACAGGTGATCCATAAACATTATTAACCCTAATGATATTTCCCATATCGAATGGGACTAAGACATCATTAATTTTAAGTGTATCTCTTGGTTTATCTACATCAATAACAGTACTTATAGTTTTTTCAACATCATATCCTTTAACATATGCTTTTCCTGGACTTACAGTAACACACATTAAATCATCAGAAGGTGTATTTCCTTCTGAAGTTAAATCACCACTATAATATTTTCCATTATTTCCAATTAAATTATTTAAAGATGTATTTAATGAAACTTGGAATGGAGTTGTGGTATAATTTCCAGATTCATCATAAGTTCTTTGTGCTAGATAATCTTTAATTAGATTATAATTTGTATTGGACTCTAATTTTTTTAGAATGCCATTTTCAACTCTTAAAAGTTCAACAAAATTTGTATCATTAAAATTGGTTAATGGTTTCTTACTTAACTCTAATTTTATTTTAAATCTATCTGCTCCTGGAGCTGAAAAATTGTTAAATCCATTAGCATTATCATATAAAGTTGAATCATCTTTCGCGGTTATTATTTGCTCAGATACATTTAATCCAACCCTATATGAAGATTGATTTGTATAGTAATCTAGTACTATAGAATGTTTCTCTACAGATACAAAAGATCCTCTTATGAAATATATCCCATTTTCTATAGATGCAGAAGATCCTACTGCAGTTGCATTATCTGATATTAATGATGCAAATGGAGAATCTGCAGAGATTATAGTATTGTTTACACCATAGGTTATAGATTCTGTTGATAATAATGTCTCACCATCTAAAAATGTTGAGAACTCAAAATTATTGCCAGATTCTAAGTATTTTACATATAATGTAATATCTTCAACATCATCATTGGGAAGGACTACCTTTTT
>Ga0070754_10003772_pt1 | contig 10605 bp, 12 predicted proteins | sample VirMetDEL_Sep_01_FD_75181 | JGI IMG/M metagenome (GOLD analysis project Ga0070754, IMG submission 75181) | Aqueous microbial communities from the Delaware River and Bay under freshwater to marine salinity gradient to study organic matter... | ecosystem: Environmental > Aquatic > Marine >... | reverse complement strand
TCTCCTTAATGAAGAGAGTAAGCTATGAATGAGATGTTCCTTGCTAAGAATTTAACTCAATTAACGAACTTATCACTGTTCTTCGCAATTTGTTCTGTGGTTACCTATGCGGTTACCTCAATCGTAAAGCCTCTAACCAAGTCTCTGATTTCAAACGCTAACTTGAGGAAGTTTACAATCCAGCTGTTTAGCTGTAGTGCAGGAGGTTTTGTGGGGTATGAGATGTCTTCTTTCTCAACACTTGGACTATGGCTAGGTTTTGGGTCAGGAGCGCTCAACGTAGTTGTAGTTTCGCACTTGAGAAGTCAATTGACAAATGGTTCTCTTGATCCTATGGTAGAAACTCCAACCCCATCTTCTCAACACAAAGCTGCTTCGTTGATAAAGGAAAATGAAGATAAAAGTGCGGTCAAAAAAACAACAGCGAATGCGGAAGATGATTTCGATTAACCATTTATGAGGAAATAATGATATACGTTACGCAATTTGAATCTGATTTGACGAAATCCTTTTCTCAAACTGCATTCCACAACATTAAAAGTCTTCAAGAAAAGAGCTTGAACTTTGAATTGCGGCCACTCTCTAAAGTCTTGAATTGGGATGAAGCCCCTTCTTGGATGAGTTCATCTAAAACATATTTTTCGACAACCAAATCCAGTAATGATTGTGCTCTTGTTCACTTACTTGCGGGTGACTTGCCTAAGTCAATCTACAAGAGTGCCCAAAGAGCAATCGCTGTAACTGCTATAGAGACATCGCTTATCCCTCAATGGCTCGCTGAGAGTATAAATGAAAACTACAAGGGAGTAATTGTTCCTTCAGAGTTCTCTAAAACATCAATGGAGCGGTCTGGAGTTAGTGTTCCGATCTATTCCGTCCCGCATGCGCTACATCCAATGTGGCTTACATCGTTTTCTCCACCCCCACAAAAAGACGAGAATGTTTACGTCTTTGGATATGTGGGCAATTGGAATGCTCGAAAAAACCCAAAAGCTGTCTTAGATGCATATTTGAGTGCATTCCCTCAAGACACTGGGGAAACTGCGCTATTTATAAAAACGTATAATGCGGGTGATATCATGCGCTATGTACATACTACTTATGGCGAAGATCGCTCTGATATTTGGATATATGATGAAATGTGGAGTGAGACTCAAATGCTCTGGGCATTTTCAATGATTGACTGCTTTGTAAGCGCTCACAAAGGCGAAGGCTTTGGCTTGGCGCTTGCTCAAGCTGCAGCGTTAGGTAAACCTGTAATATATACAGACTACTCTGCGCCTTGCGAATGGTTATCTTCCGCAAAAGGGCACTACCCTATAAAGTGCGAACAAATTAAAGTTGCAAAAGCAGATGTTACACCTAACTATTCGCACATGCTAGATGATAAGTTAGAGTGGGCAGAGATTGATACTGAACACCTTAAGCAGACAATGCAAAGCCTGTTTGAATCCAAGATCAAGGAAGGTTTTTCTACAGAAGACCTTGTAGCCTTCAGACATCATGTCTCGTGGTCACATGTTGGAGAAAAGCTTGTGACTGCGATTGAAAGCATAATGGGAAAACCCTTAGAACGAAAACAAGAGGTGCTTAATGCTGAAGGATAAAGACTTGGATCGCTTTATAGAAGACCTTTATAAAGCAGAAGATGCTCCAAAATGGATTTCTAAGTATAGACGCACATATTACAAAGATAGATCGTTGCCGTTCCTAATTGTTTATCAATCCGTTGGGATTATGCGTGCGGGGCACAGCAAAAGTGCAGCGATTGCGATTGCTACAGCGCAACTTCAAAAAAGCGGGTTGCTACTTGAAGGATCAAACACACTATCCCTTACGGGTGACATTAGAGAGATTGCTGAAATGACGGAATTGGGGATGAAAACTACGAAACAGTATGTTCAAAGCTTCGATGCTAGTTAGCTAAGCAAGGCTATAAACTCATCATCTAAAAGTGTCTCACACTCCTCAATAAACGGAGTGTCTTCCCAAATGACAACCCCTTTTGTCGATAACTGCGTAGGTTGATCTCTCGTCTCGAAGACATGGATATATACATTATTATTAGCTGCGTTAAAATCTTCTAATAGGCTACATATGTTTGTATCTATCAAAGAAAATTGAGATGCTCGAAAAGCGCTCAAATTTGGCGAGTCATCAAAAAGGTCTTTGAACCTAGGTGAATAGCTTGGTATAAAGTAGACATTATCTAAGGGCGAGTCTCCGTTTATCCGAACATTCTCAATGCTTGCAAGCTGAAACAAAGGCAGATCTGAACCAACATCTTTCTCTAACTCAAAATTGTAATTCTTACGTTCAATAATGTTTACAATATCTAGTAAGGCATTTGCGCTCGATAAGGCAATGGTATTAGGTACTGTAGATACGGAGAATTCTAAACACGCTCGAACAAATATCTTAAGTGAGTTCGCGAGTTGGCAGATAGAATACTTTAGAGGATCCCCTTCTAAGTCTGAAATTAACCCTTTTGTTGAGTATCGACCATCGGGTAAACGGCGAGCTTCGAAATTTGGGAATGGCTGTAAGGTGACTCGCCCATCTGAAGACTTTTTGTACCTCAAATTGATCCACTTATACATATATTCATGTCGATTTCTGCTTACTCTAGCCTTCTCTACATTTGGGAATCGAGATTTAGCTTTAATAGATAGAGTCCGAGGTTCACAAAGGAATATGTTTGGTCCATAAGGCATATAATTTGGTGAAAGCTTAACACCGTCATAGGCTCTTAGTGGTATAATACACGACGTTTTAGATTCTGCTAAAAAAGGTACGAGTAAATCATTTGGATCGAATCCTGACACAGGTGTTCTAAGCATAAAAAATCGAATAAACCTAAGCGTAAATAGTTTGCATAAATCTGCATTCCAACGCTCTTTATTGCCAAGAAGCGCACCTATAGAGTCAAGGTCAATTTGTGCGTCTGTCAGGGGATCTCGATAAACAGAATACAAAAGCCCCTTAAACTCAGGATTGATGAATGTAGGCACTGATATACCTATCGATTTAGCTTGAGCATAACAATCCGCAGCCTCTTTTAGAACAGCCGCTAGTGGGATTTTTATAGATTTAGCCATACAATAAGTCTCCAAATAAAATATGAGTAGCCTATGTGGTATGCTACAATACTACACATCGCGCAACAAGAAAACTTTGGTATTAAGGAATCCGATGCAATTAAAGACAACAAGCACATATGTGTTTTGGGGTAAGCGTATGCTGCTAATTAAGCGCTCGCCACAAGATAAAAACTTGCCTTGTTATTGGGAAGCCCCTGCTGGGCATGTGGACTGTGTGTGTCCATATGGTGACTCTATAACTGCGCGACAAGAAGCTCTTAGAGAGCTGAGAGAAGAGACAGGTATTATCCTAAAGCCTTGTGCGCTTAGATTTCTACCTGCAGAATCTTCAAATACACATAGTGCATTTATTGTACATCTACGATCTCCATTCAAGCCAAAAGTCCGACTAAGCTTTGAGCACACAAATGCTCTCTGGGTACATCCAAAATTAGCTCGCAGATTTAAGTTACTTAGACCAGAAGTGCGTAAGTTCATAGAGGACAAGTTAGATGATCAATAAAAATTTAGCGCTTTGGGGTGCAGGAGTATCTGCAACAATTGCCCTTTTGATGATTATCCGCTCAAAATCTGCAAACGCACAACCAAAAGGCTTATTGCACGAAGCCAATGTGCAATCGATCAACATTATTGGAGACTCTCAAACAAAACGCCACTTAGGTAAAGCATACGCTCAAGTATTCTCAGATAAGCAAGTTAACTTCTTTGGTAAAGAGGGTGCAACACATGAGAAGTACTTAAACGACCCAAGCTTGCTAAACGCAATCCAATCTCTAGGGTGTGCTGACTTGACGATTATACAGCTTGGGGATAATGGGGTTTCAAATCGTATAGATAAGATTTCTGAGTTTGTAGCTTTTGTTGCAAATGCTTGCCCAAACTCTCAGATTATATGGGGTGGGCCGATGAAGGCAGTAAAACCTACAGTCCCTTCTAGTTATGTATTCACCGATCCAAAAGACGTAGGTAGTTTTAAATACTTACCTAAATATAATAACTTAAGGAGAACTTGGGACAATCGACTTCGAAATGCACTACTCGAAGCAGGTATCCCTTATGTAAGCAATTTTGAGTTGCAAGAGAGCCAGCCCTTATCCTCTGCATTTAGTGATAGTAGAGGCGGAGATGGTATTCACCTTATAGAGAACTCTGCAATAATGCTTGCGCATCTAATGAGAGAACTAGTGTTTGGAGAACGCTTGATATGAACGACACCCATAAAAAAATCGCTATTTGGGGGCTAGGGTCTATAGCCGTAGGGTATGTGCTATTTAAAGGGCTGAAGAAAGCTTTCGCTTCAAGCACAGAAGTCCGACCACCCATCCCAAGAGGCTCTTAGACGCAGGATATCTACCAATACCTGAATCTTTTGTACTGTCTGAAAAAGAACGCTCTGTCCCTGCGGTATTCATTAAATATGAGCCTACGAACTTGTGGGATAGCTCTGCAAAACAAGATAAACTAAATTTTTACGAGCTGAACTATACCCCAAGACGAGCATCTGAAGCTCATGACGAATCTACATACTCTGACTTAATGTATTTTGAAAACCCTACGGTCATCCCAGATGCGTTTAGAAACCTAAAAGTACCACAACAAATGATTCACCCAAATGATTATCGCATCTTGCAACACTTGAAGCTAATACCTGAAAACTTCCCAATTAGCCAAGTTAGTTACACAACGTCCCTCAATGGGAAAAATGAGTATGTTGTGGGGTATTCTTTGCCAATGAACTTCACCTTAAATTCAGGAGAAACTATACGCGCAGTCAAACCACTTTGGGCTGTTTCCTTTGGAAATGCGTTTAACACAAACTCTACCCCACCACAAGATTTAGCGGCAGACTTTAACGAAGTTGCCCAAAGGTTAATTGTTGCAGAGGGTCTACATGCTCGTGCAAACGAAGGTTGTGACTATAGGCTAAACCACAATCTATGCGCTGCGGAAAAAAACGCAATCTTAGGTATCTTGATCGAACGATATAAACGTAGAAAAGAGCGCAAGCCTGAGCTTAATAACCTTAAATTCGAAGATATCATCTTTAAAAAACAAATGTGGAATCCAAGCAAAAGTTTCAAAGCAGGGTATAATGGCCACCCTGGATCAAGCACGCCTGCTATACATGCTCAAGCTAATCAGAAAATTCCGATTTCTCAATTCCAAGATAAGTGGAAGAATAACTACAACTACCACAAAAAATATGACCTTTGGCATCTCCCCTCATATGGCAGGCATGCGACTCACTATAGTCATTACGATGCTCAAAATGGTGTCCCAAGTTTCTTCGCCACACCCGATCCAGTAATCTCAAGTGATGAGCATGACTACGCAGCAAAACACAACATTCGAATCGGGCGCACAATTGTACGCGATCAGCGGAAAGGGTATGCTTAAATATGAGTAGACGAGCTAAACGTTCTAGGGAAACCAGTAGTATGCTTCCTCGAAGTCGTAAACTATATAAGCTAGTAGACGACAATTGGGAAGATTTCAAAAGTGTGTGTAATCGGAGATGGGAATATGTGAGTAAAGGCTTGCTAAAAGGGGGCTTCGATAGACGCGATATTTTGGGTAGTGGGTACTTCGGTATCGTGTTAAAAACCTCGCATAAAAAGCTTGTTGTAAAAGTCACATCAGATAGTGATGAAGGGTATTTCAATCAGCTCATCTTGAACGATGAGTTTTTGCGTATAAATAAAGGACTACCTTTGATTTTTGACTGCTTCCACATTCCAGAGTGGAATGCCTATGTCATTTTGAGAGAGAATGTTAAGTATGGGCTAGATAAGCTTCCAGAGTCTTCGCCTCTCGCTCGATCAATCCATGTGCTTGATGACTTCGGTGAGCGAGCAATGCGTGTAGAGCAAAAAGTCGCAAAACTACTTGACTCTCTATATGGGATCAATGATCAGAGAATCCGCTCTAACTTTGCGTATGCATACCGAGAAGCTAAAGGTATGATACGGTCAGAGATCATTAAAGCTTTGAAGAAGCTACCGCAGTCAAAGAATAGTCAAAAGTACGGTCCAGCAATGTCTGTAGTCAGCCATAGTTTAGACAAATACGGGATCGCGCTATGGGACTTACATACCGAAAATTTAGGTAGGCATCAGTTTGATATGAGAGAATTTAATAAAGATGCTCCAAAACTTGATACAGAGTGTATTCTCATATTGGATGTTGGTGGCAACTTTGGCAGCCCAATTATGGCAGATGACATTATTGAACTCACATTATGAATGCTCATTATGATATGTTACCATAGACATAGCCGTCCATCTGTTCACATAAACAGGAGACTCTAAAATGGCTCAAATAACCGTCACAAGCCCTAACTCAAATGAACTTGTTGTATCTTCACCCTATATCCAAGGGTTAGGATCTGCAAGTCGTCTTGGAGCATCTCAAATTGAACACACATCGAGCACAAATGCTCTTGTTGGAGATATCTTCTTCAAGTTTTACGAATGTAACGATTCTAGTGGGACAAAGAGTTATAGCCCCTTAGACATTGAATCTTCAATGGATGACCCTGACATAAAGGGTAAGTTTCTATCTGCACTCTTTCCTCAATACTATTATAACTCTACGGTTGTCTCTGAAATAGGAACTTATTTTACGGATATTGCAGAGAGATTAAGCGGTGTATCTACTCCAACAAATAACCTTAGCTCTACACTAACACTGCCTTCTCAAGGAGACGCACGTTATGTAGAATTTGTCGGGATGGGTTTAGGTTCTTACTTTGGAGCTAACTTTATCAATGGTGGAACTTCAGACAGACCTACCCAGCTTTGGGGTACACGAGCTGGTCAAGTGCATCTCACAGATGTAGATCCAACAGTGTCTCCTGTAAATGCGATTTATGATAATACGGATGCGGGGTGTTGGCAGTTCTCTGACTATGGTTGCACGGGCATTATTGTCTACACAAATCTAGGGACGGGAGCATTTAGTGCTTCTGGCTTGAGTGCTTGGTCACAATTACTTTGCGTTTGGCCGATTATTGCTTGGAAACTGAGTGCAAACTACGCTTGCATATTTAATAACCTAGATCAGTCCTTCCTTCAAAGTGGACTAGGGTACTTTAATCGAAGAGGTCGTACAAACACCTATTACGGTTGGGCAGGAAACTACTTACAATCAATTTTTAATGACTGGGGAATACCTGTGATTTCTCCAATCTGGTCAATGTCAGATATTGCTATTGCAACATATCTAACATACGGTACACTTGGTAGCAGACTTGTAGACAACTATGGACCACTTTCAAGCCAAGAAAAAGGATTTAGATTTGTAGGTCCGACTGCTGACGATAATGTAACTAAAGTAAATGAAAAAACAATCCGCTCATTACTACCTTTGCTGTGGGCAAATGAGTGTAGATGGGGCAACTCTTCATCCGTGTCCTCCGCGATCCCTGATTTTGAGATTTTGGTGACATCAGTTTTAGGTTATGCATCTATTGCCAATTATGTGAGTGCATGCCTAAACAGCTCTAGTGAAGGATATAACGCTCACATTTATCGATATATTTTGGAAAACCAAATACCATCAAGTACGCCAAGCAGTACACGAAGCTATATAACAAGTGGTGGCATATCATGGTCAAGTAAGCTGCCTTCTCAAGCATCATTACTTAATGTATTCTCAGATTCAAGTACTGGCTATCCTGCTTATTACGAACAAGCGATTGATAGCTTCTATGATATCTCTAGCTCAAGTCGCTATGGTAGCAAACTAAAAGATAGAATCGAAGATGGCACACTTATTGTCGTAGATCCTATGTCAAGTGCAAAGCAAACCTTGTTACGCAATTGGGTCTATGTCCCGTAAGTGTTGCGGTCCGCGATAAAGAAAGAGCTAATATTATGACACACGAAAACTATACACATCAACCATTTGCCCACCCTTCACTAGGGAGCATTGATATTGATTGGGGTGACGTATGGGAAACTGCGAAGGCCGAAGGGAAAGCTGCACTTGCTCGAACTACAAGAGCTGCAGCTTCATCTGAAACTGTTCGTAACTATGCATCATCCCAAGCAGATGTTCTTGCACAAAGCGTTGTAGACACTATCATTGACTCAATTCCGAATGAAATTCGGATGACGGAGATAGGTCAAAATATTGCACTAAAGCTCATCCAAATTATGGATGAAAATGTCCTTCCTAAAATGTTTAATGCGTCTGCTCAAGCGCGTTCGCTTGGACTCGCATTATCCGATGATGCTCTAGAGACTCTGCGCCTAAAGATCATAGACGCTTTACCTAGAAATGTTGAATACAATAGTATGAGCATTCCGTTTTCTCCACAAGACGCAATCCGCAACGCTCTAACAAAACAGAAGTTCAAGGTTTTATATTCTAAAATCCAACCTCTCGTAAAATCAACAATTGAGACACTAGAGCCTGCGGTTAAGCTAAAGGCAAGGCAAGTTCTAGGGTTTGTAGGTATAAACTCTTTTCTAGTTGGATGTGCATTTATGGCAGGCACGATTTGGCTATATCAGAGTTGTGCGCATGAACGCTAAAGTTAGTGGCATTAGACGAATTTGGAGTTGAGGATTATGAGTAACCTTAAAGACCTCTTATATAGACTAGGGGGTATGGCTCGCCGCGATAATCTCTTTAAGCTCATCTTTGAAAAGGGAGATATTTACGAGTCATTAGAGCTTACTCAGCGAGAGCTAGACTTCGTAGAGGCCGCTGCAGCGTCCAGCATCTGTCAGTTCGAAGCTAAACAGTGCTTTTCTAACTCGCAGCTCTTTATGCTGGCAGTACGCAACATTGAGGCCGACTTTCCTGACATCGAAGCCTCCTATATCGAGGGCTTCTTCGCGTTCTCGGATATGCCAATACCTATCCATCACGGTTGGGTTTCTGTAAATGGGAAAGTCGTAGATCTTTCGCTTACACAAGATGTGTATGATACAGGCATCGATGGCTTGGAAGATCGGGTAATCGGTCGCGTACCTTCCGATTTCGAGTACATAGGCTTACCCATCGAAACCGTAGATGTGCTTTACCGAATCGAAGAGCGTCAGGAAGCGTACAACTTTCTAGATGATCGTAGACCACACATGCGAGATCTCCGCAAAAAGTACTACCGCCGTAACCCTATGACAACCATAGACGACCTCGCGGCCTATATGGAGGCCGCGACAGACGATGGGAGAACGGACAGGGAGTTCTTCGAAGACGCCGCAGAGCATTACAGAGACTCGCTCCGAGATCCTGATAAGTTTCGCCGAGAGCACCCTGAGCGGGCAGGCTACCAGTTCAAGAGTGCAGGGCGCTTCATGTGGGTTGGACCAAAGGGAAGAATGCTCAAGGTCTATGCTGAAGACATCCAACCTATTGAGGGTAACATATTCTATTTCGATAAACTGAGGGGGCTCGCGGTCGCGCCCCGTTTTGTCGGAGGATCGATCCCCCTCTATGTAGGCTATGTCGACCCCTGGCTCATGACGGAGAGTCGCTATCAAGAAGCGCTAGATTACGAAGATGCCTTTTATGAACCCGACGAAGACGATATCGGAGAAATATTCTTTCAGCTCAGAGACGGGAACCATCGAACAATCGCTGCCTTGATCAGCGGAGCGCCTTACGCTTACGTCCAAGTGTCTGAAAATAAGCATCAAGATTATCGCGAGTGGGTTACGGCAGGACGTCCTGACAAATGGCCTGGCGGAACTGCGGTCCTAGAATATCTAGATGAACACCTTGAGTGATAAAAATTTGAGGTGTACATAAACCCACGCTACGCTTAAGCGCACCAACTTAATAATAAACACTAGTACTCAAATATGCGAATTGGATTCGTGTAGTCGATTTCGCAGATGCTAATGTCATCGTATGGAGGATAGATCGTTCTCTCAGACACAAGTGTGAGACGACTTAAGTTGTCGTAATAACAACCGTTAAAACTAACCTCTTTAAATTTCTTATTTGACTTTTGAGGACATGCCCTACGGCAGGATTTTGGGATGTGAGTCGCATCTTCGCTATGAGGCACAATAACGCACGTAAGTAGTAGCAATCCTAAAAGCAAAGTGAGTGCTGTAGCTGAAATACTCAAGTGCTCTTTGCCTAGTGTTTCCGCCCTAATCAATTTCATAGAATTAAGCCGTTTGAGTGGTCAAACATCTTTCCTTGTAAGAGTCCACCTTGCCAACCGCATCGCATACTCATTCCTTTGGATTGACTTCCGCCAACTCCGGATCCTACAATTTCGTATTGATAATAATCGCATTTTAATACGCCATCGATGGATATCAATGGACGCATAAGCCCATCATTTTGACTTTGAACCATCTTATCCCAATGTACAATTATCTCTTTACCATCCGGCATATTCTTCCCTTTTACATAGAGCGAAGAATAGCATTTAGGACAAAGGAATTGAGCACCCACAATATCAACGTCATAGTGTGCAGGTTGATACATACCTTCTCGACCTTTTAAAATATTTTCGTCTGCTCTCACTTCTGCCATATCG
>Ga0070754_10003771_pt1 | contig 10606 bp, 9 predicted proteins | sample VirMetDEL_Sep_01_FD_75181 | JGI IMG/M metagenome (GOLD analysis project Ga0070754, IMG submission 75181) | Aqueous microbial communities from the Delaware River and Bay under freshwater to marine salinity gradient to study organic matter... | ecosystem: Environmental > Aquatic > Marine > Coastal... | reverse complement strand
TCTTCCTTGAGACACCAACCATCTACAAACTCCCCTGAGAGGTCTTTGTGGACCACTGTGAGGTCAATGGAATGGTCTGATAGATATTCTCTTAGAAAGAAGTCAATAATGGAGTTACAGACCACTGTAGAGCCATCTCTGAGTATTTCTATGTAATGCATGTAATGTATTTCTGATGTATGCATAATAAAACCCCACAGGGTGAACCATGGGGTTTAGTGGACAGTTTTGGAAGTGTGCTCAGAGAGCATCTATTTCCGTTTGAACTTCATCCATTTTTGCATCACCTAATGCCTTTTGTTCATCTGCTGTGGTTGTAATACCTGCTTCTCTTGCTTCTCTTTCTGCAGAATAATAAGTACCAGCATCATTTACAAGACCATCGATGGTGTTAAATTGGTCAACAGTGATTGGTTGAACAGCCTTTTTGTCATCTACAATAATAGTGGTGACTCCAACGGTATCTGGAACTTGAGAAAAACAGATGTCAATACCATCAGAATCATGTAACCATAGTTTTACATCCAATCCTGGATATTCGTCCTCTGGATGATGTTGTGAGTGAGGAGGATTTTCAGTAACAGCCCATGCACCACCTTCTGTTAACCAATAATGTTTAATATATGCCATTTGTTTTTTTGGTGTTTAAATTTATTTAGTAAACAGGAACTCCATATTCTTTGGAAAGTTCCTCATTCTGTTGATCCAAAGAAATAAATCCTCTCACTGTTGCCCAAGAAACAATTGAATATCTTTTTCCTTTTGTAACAGGTTCCACACCATGCATATAGTGATGATTAGAAGGAAAACAAATCATCATTCCTGGTTCAGGTCTTACTCTTACTTTAAGTTCTGGAAAGACAAAATCACCACCTTCAAAATCATCATTGAGATAGAATACTAAAGAAATATCACGGTCTACAGACTTTTTCCAAATCTTTTCACCTCTGGGTGTACACCAGATGGCTTCACCATCAATGTGTGGTTTATAGTGTCCACCAACACTGTAAGATAGAATTTGTGGAATTTCACTACTATGAACCTCAAAACCATAAAATGGATTGATGATATCTTTTACTGCGTGATCAAATATTTCTTTCACACCACCAAATACACCTTCTAAAGGAATCATTTGTGTGTCTCTAGTTTCTTTATCTACACGCCAACGAGTTTCACCAGTTCTATTTGTTTCTAATGCATCAAATACAGAAAGATCTTCTTTTGTAGATCTTTCACAATGTTCAACCAATTCTTTAATACCCTTTGGTGAGATTACATTTGGTCGAATTAGAATGTTAGTTAGAGGATTATCAATCATAATAAAGATTTTTGATTATTTATTGGGGACTTCCGTGGTTACCTGCTGAGAATCCAGAGTTTGCACTTACAGGATTTCGCACACTACTTCTTAGTGATGCAGTAGCAGTATCATTAGAATAATCAACCCTATCTAGGATAGACCTTCCAGATGCTCCACCAATCCAATAACCATAGGATGAGTTTCCTGTAGCACCATGTTGATATCTTGCAGCAGACAGGTTGGATCTATTTGGGTGTGTCCCCGTGTCATTTGAAAAATCAATTCTAACCACTTTTGAAGAAGAAGCAAAAAGAGAGGGAACATATCCACCAGCAAACCAACCATAATCACTATTACTTGCTCCAGCAGTTCCAGTATAACCAGTTTGTAGGGTTCCCTTGGGAGAAGCTGTGACACCATCATTAGAGTAGTCAATTCTACTGACTGCAGAGAATGATGGATCACCACCTCCCCAATAACCATAATTTTGATTACCGACCATTCCATCTTGAGACACGATTCTATTCAAATTACCTCTAGGTGAGGCAGTTGCAGAATCATTGGAATAATCAATCCTACTTACTGAAGATATGGTTGCTGGAGATGCGTCATTACCACCCGCAACCCACATGTAATTTGTATTTCCCCCACCTGCTGTTCTGTATTGTATAAAAGCCAATGGCCCTCTTGGGGTTGCTGTAACACTGTCATCACTAAAACTTATTCTCTGAACATCTGAGGCATATCCTGATGTTCCAGGAAAAGCAGGATTCGCACCACCAGCAACATAACCATGAGTTAGACTTGCACTTGATGAAGTGAATACCTTTGGAAACGGGGTGAATGCTCTATATGACATTTGGGTAGTATCATTAGAGAAATTCAACCTTTGAACTTGAGTTACTGACGTTGTAGACGAAGGATAATATGAAGGATTTCCTGAAGCTGTATAGCCAAAGTTGGTACCTGCAGGGTAAGGCTCAGAGTTTGAGGTTTGAGGTAGATCAAACTGTACACCAGAAACTCCAGAATGTCTGAACTTTGCGTTCATCGAACCTTTTGGTGATGCAGTTGCAGTGTCATTTGAAAAGTCTACTCTATCAATAATTCTTGTAGCTGGACCACCACCAAAGTAACCATAACTTTGATTAGAACACGAACCACCATATACATGACCGACACTCAAATTACCTCTAGGTAAGGTAGTTGCAGTATCATTAGAATAATCAGTTCTATCTACATTTGATTCATTACCTCCAGTTGCGGAACCTCCCCACCAAGCATAATCCCTATTCCCACATCCTGATAGTCCATATCTAGTACTCGAAAGTGGTCCTTTAGGAGAAAAGGTAGCAGTGTCAGATGTGTAAGTTAGTCGATCAATAGTTGACCTGACAGGAGCTGGAGCATAACCACCAGCCCAATATCCAAAATCTTGAGTACCTGTGGCTGCAAGCAATCTTCTAGCTAGAGAAAGAGAACCTCTATTTGATGGTGCTGCTGTGTCATTAGAGTAATCAATTCTTCTGCTGATATTTGTGGGAGATGGAAAACCACCACCAGAGTGGAAACCAAAGTCCTGATTACCTGTAGCAGCATGATAGAAAGATCCTTGATAAGGACTACCAGGACCGAAGTTGGCAGCAGCTACTAATGCAGAATTGTCATTTGAATAATCTAAACGATATACTGATGAGAGAACACCATCTGTTCCACCTATTGCTGGATTAACTCCACCACCCAACCATGCATAATTCTTATTTCCAGCTAAACCGTAACTCTTAACCGATATTGATGATGCTTTCTGTACAGATCCAACAGTATCATTGCTAAAATCAATTCTTTCAAAGAAATCAAAAGGAGCAGGACCAGAAGGACCTTGTCCTGGTCCATAGTAACCATAATTTGCATATCCAGCATATCCACCAGGCCAGTACCCAGAGTTCTGTCTCAATCTGACATCAGAGACTGTAAATATTCCTCTTTTGTTGCTATAGTTTACTGCCATCTCTTCAAATAAGGACTATCAGAATACTTCCAGTACTCTAGTTTGTTATATTTATTTATTATATCTAGTGGTAAAACTTCTTCTGGTCTCAATGATTTCTTTTCAACTTTCTTTCTAACATGATGCATATCTTTTAGATTCCATGTTTGATCTTGTTCCTGATGATCATTCTCTACATTGTTAAAATCATGTGAATAATGATCAATCTCTAAAAAATCATAGATTTGAGTCATTATTTTCTCTGGAGTGTTAACCAAATCATTATAATCTACAAGTAAAAGATATTTGTTGTCATTTCTGATAAATGCTTGTGCTAATGCCCAGAGTGCTTGATCAACAATTCCATTAGGACTCATCAAAAACAAACAACGATTGTGATCATCAACAGTACAACCACTCTTAATTAACTCTTTGTCAATGAAATTAACTTCATCACCATTTTTATGAATCAAGGTAACAAAAGATGTGAGGATTTCTAACACATCTCTAACTGTACATATAATCTTTGGTTTTGGTGTGATATATGTTTTTATTCTTTCAATATTATTGGGCCATGCTCGATTATGTTCAATGACAATTGGTTTTTCTACATCAGAATAATAATTTTCAATAATACTTGAAATCATTTTATGTGCAGCTTTTGGTTTTGGATACGCCAAAAATGATTCACTTGTTAAAAAATATTCATCAGTGTAATACATCAGCTCTAAAACTGGACTGACGGGATTTGTATGGATGTTTGGGTTTTGATTAAGAATACTTTTCAGAAGAGTTCCACCAGATCGTGGAAGACCTGCCATAAAATAATATTGTTTCACCAAGGACATGGATTAAAAAAGAATAACTGAACAAGTCTCCCGTTCTCTAGTGTATCACCAAAATTAAAACTATGGGAGTGCCAAAGGTGTGTTCTAAACAAAACCACACGATTGAATTTCATTGGACATAAAGCATATCTTGTCCATCTATCTCTGTGTTGTCCATCGCCATAAACTGTTGTTGACCATGATTCTTTATATGATGGCCAACCATGAAATTGTGCTTCTTCATCAGTTCTGGGAATGTTTTCGATTCCCATATCATTATGTCTCCAGAAAGATGTACCACCTTCATCGATACAATCTTTAGGATCAGACATATAAAGAACAGCACCCCATTCCCAACCAGGGTCAACATGAATATCTTGTTTGTGACTTACACCATCAAGTGAGATTCTAAAGTACCCATTTTCACCTGCAGGATCAAGTAGTTCTCCTGCAAGTTTTTCAAATTTCAAATGAATTTCATCAGAGTAATAAGAACCTTTTGAATTCTTTCCAGGATAAGTGTAATCACCATCAGGTTCTGGATATTCTAAATTCAAGGCATAATCTCTAACTTCATGAGGATTATCATAGAAGTCGTCAACAATAATAATATTCTTGTGCATCACAAATATTTTTGATTATTTATTATGTGTCCTGTCCATTTGCACCTGCAGAGTGTGCACCTGCACCATCTCTTTCTCTGGTGAGATTTCCTTTATAGACTGCAGTGGCAGTATCATTAGAAAAATCAATACGTTGAATCTGAGAACCTCCTTCTGGCAACTGCAATCCACCACTGAAGTAACCATAATCATTATCACCAGTTGCAGTCAAAAGGTAAACAGGTCCAGCCAAAGGCCCTTTAGTGGGAGTTGTCCCAGTGTCACTCGCATAATCAATCCTGTCAACAGTTGTTACGATAGCAGGTCCCTGTCCACCACCAAAGTAACCATAATTGTTGTTACCTGTAGAAGCGAGGTATAATCTTCCCTGACTCAAATTCAGTCTGATTGATGTAGAAGAGTCATTCGAGTAATCAGTTCTCTTAATGTGTGTTGTTGTTGATGGTGCATTAAATCCGCCACCAAAGTAACCATAGCTAGCATTACCCACACCTGTTACACCATAAACTCCAGGTGAAGCATTTCCTCTCGGTAAAGCTGTAGCAGTGTCATTTGAGAAGTCAATCCTGTCAACTGTAGTTGAAACAGCTCCTGTCCAACCCAGGGCAGTATAACCATAAGAAGGGTTGCTAACACCACCAGCAGCGTCTCTTGCTTGAGTTACTGGTCCTCTTACGAGAGCAGTAACAGTATCATTTACAAGACTTATTCTACTGACAGTAGAAATATCAGTGCCGGTGTTATCTCTCCCTGTTGCATAATAACCATGAGTTTGACTACTATGTCCAACAGATCTTAATCTTGGTTGTTCAAGATTTGCTTTATATACGGCGTTAGCTGTATCGTTAGTAAAATTCAAACGGTCAATTGATGATGCAATACCAAGATCAGCTGGGTTACCACCACCCCAATAACCAACAGTTTTTACACCATAATAAGGTTCTGGTGCTGGTGGTACTGGACCAGAACGTCGACCATCACCAGCTGGTGATGTACCTGCAACATAGTATCTTGTTACAGATAGATTTCCTCTTATCGATGCAGTTCCTGTATCATTGGAAAAATCTATACGGTCAACTCTCGATCCTTGCGGAATTCCTCCACCGATCCAACCATAAGAATTATTACCTGAAGCTCCTTGGCATGCATATCTGGCAGAACTCAGGTTACCTCTGGCTATTGCTTGAGAAGTATCATTGGCATACTCAATACGTTGTATCCTTGATGATGTAGATGGTTGGTTACCACCAGCAACATATGCATATTCTGTATTACCTGTTCCTGCGTGCTGCGTCACAGCTGAGAGTAAATCACCTCTAGGTGAGGCTACCACATTATCATTCGAATAATCAATACGACTTACTTTTGAATTTTGGGGAGTACCTCCAAAAACCCATCCATAACTAGGTGTTCCTGCTGCAGCTACATGATATTTGGTATCAAATAAATTACCTCTTACTGATGGTGTTGCCGTATCATTAGAGAAATCAACTCTATCAATAGAAGTATTTCCTGGTGTTCCTCCAGCGTACCATCCATAATCAAGATTACTTGTTGCAGTGAGATAGTAATATGAACGTGGTAATTTACTTCTATATACTGTTGCCGCAGAATCATTGGAGAAGTCTAATCTTTCAATTCCTGAAATACTAACACCACCTGCCCACCAACCATAATCAAAATTGGCTGACGCTCCCATACCATATTTAGCTGCAGTCAAAGGTCCTTTGACTAAAGCTTTTACAGAATCATTAGAGAAATCTACTCGATCCATCGTCGATCTGGCTGGAGAATTTCCACCACCATAATAACCAAATGGAGTTCCAGCAACTCCTGTAATTTTAGGCCAGGTTCCAGATAATTGTTCATCAGTTACCTGATTCCAACGAAATATACCTCTAACGCTTGCCATTTCGTATTAATAGTCTTTGGTTTATCATAGAGTTATTTAGATCGTTACCAAATCCCTCACCATAAGAATGCCACAAATTCGCTCTAAAAAGAACACAACGATTATATTTGACAAATACCTTGGAATATTCTTCCCACTGTTCTTTATCCAAAGTATCAAAAGATTTAGTTACATCATCAATAGAATTCCAACCAAATACCTTACAGTTGTAATCTGTAGGGAAAATGTCGAGATTAGTTGACTTATGTTTATAGAAACTTAATCCTCTTTTTGAAACACAATGTGTTGGCATTGTAAGATAAATTACTGCGATCCAATCAAGAGAATAATTTACAACAACTGGATCTTCAGTTGACTCTTGTCTTACATCATTTAACCCCTCAATTTCAAGAGGAGTATCTAGAAGATACTCCAATTTTTCTTGAGTTTCTTGAGTGATCAATAATTGATTATCCTCAACGATGCTTTTATGATACATGTGTGCAATATCATAAAAGTCATCGACAATCATAATTTTTTGATTCATTCTTTACCTTCAATTCTTTTTTGATCTTCAGGTGTTCCTTTCAGTGAAAGATTTGTACCTGTGACTTCTTCAATTCCTTCCAGAACTTTTCTCTGGAGATCATTCAAGAATTCCATCTTACCTTGTGGACTTTCCAGAACTTTGTTCAGAGGCAGATAACCTTCAGGTAGTTGATTTCTTTCATCAACCAAAGGAGGTGCAGAAGCACGTCTCATACTGTGAATATTACCAATGGAGATACCAGTCTGTGAGGAAATCATTTCATCCATTGCTTGGTCAGCAAAACGACGTTCCCAATATAGACCATCTGAAGCAAGGAACTCTTCTCTTGTAGGAATGTGACCATGTTGTTCAACAATCTTTTCAAGCATCTTGTCAAGATGTTCCATCTGATGAAGACGATCACGAATCTCAAGTTCAGATGATTTTAGATAATGTGTAAGTTGAAGTTCATCAAGGTCAAACCAACACAGTTTCTTTGCTCCACCACCAGGTCCAGCTTCTTCCCAGAAAATAGGTTGTGACTTATCCTTATCTGCCCACTTATATTCAAACTCACGAACCTTTTCTTTCATTTCAATGAGTTTGTGCATATAACCTTCAGCCATCTGACGACGTGACTTCAAGGTGTTTTCAAATGCAACAGGGAGAGTATGTGTCTCCAGAAGTGCAAACTTCTCAAGTTGGAAGTTTGTACGACCCTGAGCCATTTCTTTATCACTTTCTTCCCACCTCAGAACATTTTTAAATGCATTCTGAAGATATTCTTCATCAACAACAGCCTGTTGAGCTGAAATAGGTTCATAAGACAATGAAGTGTTTTCTGTAGTCATCGGTTCTCCACCTGTAATTTGTGTAATCAGTTTTTCCCATTGCGAAGCAATCTGTTTCCAATCACACTTATCAGTGATGTGATTTGAAAGTAATTTTGAAACTCTGTTATAATAAGGTCTGTCTCCTTCAAAATAATCTAGAGCAGTACAACAAGCATCAATGTACATATTTATAAATTTTTCCGTAACTTCATATTTGGCAGGAGTTCGGTTACCATCAATAGGTACAATTGTTGCATTTCCATCACCAGCAACTTCAGATAGTGCACCAATATCAGTTACAATAGGATAACATCCACATTTCATTGCTTCTGCCATTGCAACACAGAATGTTTCTTCCCAAATGTTAGGATGAATAAAAAATGCAGACTCTTGATAATGTGAAACTAATTCCTCCTGGTCAACTGCTGGAGAGTACTCCACATTAGGGAGATACTTCAAATCATCATAAAGATCAATGTATGGATCATTTTGTGGTCCATACAGGGACATCGATGAGAAGATCTTAAACTTTGCATCAGGATGTTTTGATTGAATACCTTTAATGATTGTGGGCATCAATTCTAATCCTTTATAAGGAATAGATGTATGAATAAATGTTTTAGTTTTTTTGTCACTATAAGTGAACTTATCACTCACACCATTTGCAATCACTGTGACTTTATTTGTGGGAACTTTATGTACCCTACAAAGATTATCCTTTGCCCATTGTGATGGTGTGACAATGTGAGTGAAGTCTTCATGATTGAAGTTCATATAATGTGGTTGATCATAAGCATGATGCGCCCACAATACTTTATATGGTCTAGTTGACTTTCGTAAAAGTTCAGGAATATGTGAAACTTCTACATTGTCAGGAAATGTATAATATTGTGAAAGATAATGATAAGAACTTTCACTTGCTCCAGATTTCATAATTATTCAGAAAATACGTGTGAACCAACATGTTGTAACTTAATACTCTCATCTAACCATACATCATATCCTACTTGTCTGGCCCGATGAAAGAAAGCTTTATCTTCAGAAAAGAAACCATCTCTTACCTTTTGTTCCATAAAATAATGATATGAGTTGTCAATTTCTTCTTGTGTGACAGGATGATTACTGTCCTTACGATCTGGGATATATTTCAATTCAGGAAAACTTTGTGCAATTTTTATAAAAACATTACGATGAATGAGACAGAAACCCATTCCATTACCTTCAATTTTAACTAAATCACCCTTTTTTTCAATAGGTTGGAGATAATTGACACAATACCTGATTGGAATGGTTTTCATTGGATATGTGCCAGAAACCATCTCTACTCTATGGGAGAGGAGTTTTAAGACATCTTCTGGATTGAATCCAATATCACTATCAAGAAAAAGAAGATAGTCGTGATCAGTATTGTTCAGAAAAAAGTTTGCACATCTAGATCTTCCTTGAGTAATCAAAGATGAATTTGCTTGTGTAAGTAGCCCGTGAGGAATATTGTTTCTTACTAAGAGTTTACCCAGATTAAATAAACTCATGGTTGTCTTATCACTCACAATTCCCCCATGACAGGGGAGTGCAATCATTAAACTCATAATGTCTTATTTTTGATTATTTAGTTACTGTGGAAGACCATTCATTGTTGCAGAAATACCTGCGTGGAAATAACGATTTATTCTCAAGTTACCTCTTGGTGAGGCAGTTACATTGTCATTTGAGAAATCTACTCTATCAACTCTCGTTTGTCTACCAACTCCTCCAGAGAACCATCCGTAACTATCATTAGAAAATGCGCCTAATGCATAACCAGCAGCTACCAAAGACCCTCTTGGTGTTGAATTTGGAGTGTCGTTTGAATAGTCAATTCGTGTGATGATAGAAATAGAACCAGCTGGTTGACCACCAGCCCACCAACCATAATTAGCGTTTCCTGCTGCAGCCTGTTTTCGGTTGGCTCCAGGTGAGATTGAACCTCTTACAGATGCAGTTACACCATCGTTTGAATAGTCTATCCTATCAACTCTTGAAGTAGTTGGAGACATACCACCACCAAACCAACCATAATTAGAATTTCCTGCTGAACCCATTGCATACCTTGCAGCACTGAGATTACCTCTTACTAGTGGTAAGGTAGTGTCATTTGACCAATCTGTTCTATTCACATCAGACTGGGATGCGGGTGCTCCACCAGCCCACCAACCATAATTAGTGTTTGATGTTGCTGAATACCAGTATTTGTTTGGATTTGCTGCATTTAGAAGTGATCTGAAGACCATGGTCTTTGTATCATTCATATAATCAAGTCTTGCAATTTTTGCATTACCAGGATATCCATGACCAGAATAACCATAATTTTCACTTGAAGCACCAGCAAGTCTACCCGTTGTATCCAAAGCGAACAGTCTATTAGTGGGACTATTTGTGTCATTTGCAAATTCCAATCTTGATATAGCACTACTGGCAGTCGCGGAGCCAACCCAATAACCATAAGCATTTTTAATTGCTGGTGACCAATTTTCAGGAGTGTTAGCTCCAACATTAGGTAATCCATATTCTGCTGCAGAACCAGCGGCGACACCATATCTACCACTACTCAATTTAGATCTGAATAATGCAGTTGAG